>JADMIO011281615.1_pt1 | contig 88857 bp, 69 predicted proteins | sample 8958161 | NCBI WGS metagenome assembly JADMIO01 (sample SAMN16585339, study PRJNA669376) | soil metagenome | isolation source: Crop rotation soil | place: USA: Cullars Rotation, Alabama | collected 2011
CGCGACAACTTGTCCACGTGGAATTCTAAGCTTAGGATCCCAATGTGCTGGAAAGAGATCGGCGCGATCCGCCTCGAGCGGGGCATCGGCGAAACGCGGTTCGTCATGGAATTCCAAGGCATCGTGACCTCCGGGAGCGTGACCGAGATCGTGTGGCTCGCGTCGCCACCGAAGGAGCTCCACACCGGCACCGTCACGCACGGGAGCGACACCAAGGCGCTCGCCCCCTCCACGTCGGGTGCGTGGTGGCTCCGGCGCACCTGGAACTGATAGCTTCGCGGGCGGTCGATGGACGCGCCTGCACCTTGGTCGATGAGCGCTGTGCCCGCGGTCAACCCGCGCGTGCACGACGGAAGCATCGTCTGCTATCGCCTGGTCGACGTATGCGACGAGGTGAAGCTCGACGAGGCCGAGCGGATCCTCAGCATCTCGCCGCGCGCACGCGTCGGTCGTCGCGAAGGCACCACCATGGACTTCGTCGCGGTGCCGCTCTTGCTCGAGCTCCCCAAGCGCACGCTGAAGCTCAAACAGCGGTCGATCGACGTCTCGGCCAGTCTGCATCTCTTCGCGCACGGCGCGCTCTCGGTGGCGTTTCGCATCCCCATCGAGCCCGGCACGTCGCTCGAGACGATGGCGCCGCTCCTGCAAGAGCTCTACGGCTCCGAGGTCCTCGATCAGGAAGCGCGCAAAGAGGTCGACGCCGCGACCAAGACCATCGCCAAGGCCATCAGCGGCGCGCACGATTGGCGAGGGATCGAGAACTTCACCATCCTGCAGATCAAGTCGCTCGAGGGTGCGGTCGGGCCGCGCGAGCTGCTTGCGTGGAAGGGCCTCGCCAAGCTGGTGGTCGGCGAAACCGGCGCGCACGAGCTCTCGGAGCGTCACCGCCGCGAGGTGCTGGAGTATGCGTTCGGATATCGCGACGACGATCTGGTGGTCATCGATTGGAACAGCGCGCTGGTGATCGACCCCGAGGGCGGCGCCGACGTGATGGAGGTGCTCGAGTACGCGAACTCGCAGCTCTTGAACCTCCGCTACTACGACGCGCAGCTCGACTACGAGCTCTCACGCATCCAGTCCGCGCTCGCGCACGACAGCGGCGGCTACTTCCGTTCGCCCTACGCGAAGCTCGCGCACCAAGTGTTCCGCCGCCTGCTCGGGCTCTCCGAGCTGGTCGAACGCGTCGACAACTCCATCAAGGTGGTCGGCGACTTCTACCTCGCGCGCGTGTATCGCGCGGCGCTTGCACGATTGCGTGTGTCCGTCTGGACCGCGAGCATCGAGCGCAAGCATGGCCTGGTCAGCGACGCCTACACGATGCTCAAGGGCGAGGTGGAGCTCAAACGCGGCCTCGCGCTCGAGATCATGGTCGTCTTCTTGATCGTGATCGAAGTGGTGCTCGCCCTCAAGGGCGGCCACTGATCAGTGCGGCACGCTGCGGAGATAGATGCAGTAGGCGCCGCTTCCGACGATCAAGGTCCATGTGAGCGCGGTGCCGATGAAGCGCGGGGCGTTGGGTGCTTTCGGTTGGTGGATGCCGATGGCGTGGAGCACGCGCGCGACCAGGAGGGTGCCGCCCATCACGTGGAGCCACATGCTCTTGCCGCCCATTAGCTCGGCGATGAGCAACATCACCAGCGCGAGCGGCACGAACTCGGCGTTGTTGCCGTGCGCGCGTGAAGTGACCAGGAGATCGTCGTTCTCGCCGTGGCCGACCGAGACCTTGTTGCTGCGGCGCGACGTCGAGACGCGGTTCGCGAGGAAGATGTTGAAAAACGCGTTGAGCGGACCATAGAGCGCGATGACGGGAACGGCCATCGCGCTTGTGTATCAGGGCTTTCGCGCCTCGGTCACGAATCCGTCGAGCGTCGCATCGACCAGATCGGCGAGGAGCGATTGCGCGGCAGCCTCGGAGAGCGGCACCGCACCATCGAGGACCAGGCGTGTGACGCCGTGCGCGGTCGCCCACAGCGCGAGTGACAGGCGCACCGCATCGATCTTGGCGCGCTTCGACTTCACCCAGGCGGTCGCGGCGTCTTCCAGCTGTTCGTACGCGCTCCGCTGCACTTCGGGCAGGCGCAGTCGCTGATCGCGGGAGTGGAGGCCGCTGTCGCCGAACATGACGCGGAACTCGGCGGGACGCGCGAGCGCAAAGGAGAGGTAGCTGCGACCGAGGGCGACCAGTCGATCGTGCGCGTTCGCGTGCTTGGCCGCCTCGCGCGCGAAGCGCACGGCCAGATCGGCGAACCCGATCTGCGCGATGGCGACCAGGAGATCCTGCCGGTCGCGGAAGTGGCGATAGCAGGCGGCGACGTCGACGCCGACCTTTCGTGCGGCCTCGCGCAAGGAGAAGCCAGCGGCGCCGTCCTTGGCCACCAGCTCGGTCGCAGCCGCGATCAACGCGCTGCGCAGGTCGCCGTGGTGGTAGCTGCGCTTCCGTGCCGCCATTCGATCAAGCTCACTATCCGAAAGCCTGCCTGTCGCCAATATGTCATCGGTGTTGACATCACTGCTGACATGAGTCACCTTCGAGTGATGCGCATCCTTCTTCCCCTCGCCGTGCTTGCTTTGTCGTCACCGGCCGCTGCGCAGGAGCGCCCGGCGCCGCCACCCGAAGATCGGACCGGCCATCCCGCCTTCGAGATCAACGTGCTCTGGCCGTTCGTGCCCGGTGGCATCACCGAGATGAAGTTCCTCGTCCCCGTGGTTCGTCGCGATCAGCGCGACTTCCGCGGCGAGCTCCTGCTCGGCGCCTACAGCGACTTCGCGAACCGCATCGTGCGCGACGAGCGCCACGGCAAGGTCGCGACACTCTCCGCGAAGATCGGTTGGCGACAGTTCTTCGTGTACGGCCTGCACGCCGAGGTGGTCGCGAACCTCGGCTGGCGGCAGGAGAAGGACAACGTCTACGACCACACCACGCTCGACGCCTTCGTCGGCCGCCTGTGGATGATGGCGGGCTGGCAATTCGACGTGAACGATCGCGTCTACCTCAACCTGCGCGGCGGGATCGGCGTCCACATGTTCCGCACCGATCGCTTCGCCGACAAAGAGCGTCGCCTGACCGGTGGCGGCGACGTGAACCTCGGCTTCCGTTTCTAACGGTACGGCGAGGCTTCGGGCTCCACGGTCAGGAAGGTGATGGTGTCCATCGAGTCGCTCTGCGGGTACGCGACGATGGTGCACGCGCGCACGCGACCGAGCAACGTGCGCATCGGCCTCCGAGGCTGGAGCTCGCCGTCGGTGCACGCCCACGAAGGCGCGTAGACGATGCCGGACTCCACGTCCTTCACGATGGGCTCGAGCTTTCCGCCGCCCATCTCCGGCCACACGATCTCCACGATGCGGCCGACGGCGATGGGAACGCCGAAGCTGATCTTGACCTTCTCCATCGCTCGCCCACGATACTGCGGGTGCTACCCTGGCGCATGCGCCGATTCTTCCCGCTGGCGATGTTCGCGGTCTCGGCCTGCGGCAGCGAAGACGCGAGCGTCCCGGCCGAAGACGCTGCCACGCTGGAAGACGCTGCGTTCGATTCGATGACGTTCGATTCGAGCACGGTCGACGATTCGAGCACGGTCGACGACACGGGCACGACGCCGAGCACGGATTCGATGAGCGTGGCCGATGCAGCGGTGGATGCGGCGAAGGATGCGCCTCCTGCGGAGACCGGCGCCGCGTGCAAGCTCACCAAGGACTCGGCCGGCTTCCTCAAGCTGTCGAGCGGCAAGTCCGATTACTGGGCGCGCTTGCCGCCCGGCTACGAGGCCGCGCCCAAGGCGGTGCCGTTGGTGCTCGGCTTTCACGGCTGCGGCGACACCGCGCTCAACTTCGCGACCTGGGCCATCGTGCCGTACGCGCTGCGCACCACGCAGAGCTACATCGGCGTCTCGCTCGGCGGCCGCGAAGGCGCGTGTTGGGACCTGAAGACCGACGTTCCGCTCGCGATGGCCGCGATGGCGCACGTGCAGTCGTGCTTCGTCATCGATCCGAAGAAGATCGTTCTCGCCGGCTACTCGAGCGGCGGCATGCTCGCCTACTCGATGGGGATGAAGAACGCCGGTTCGTTCGCGGGGATCCTCATCGAGAACTCCGGCCTCTCGCAAGCTGTCGGCGCAGGCAACGTGACCAGCGTGCTTTCGGCCGCGGCGTGGAAGATCAACGTGGCGCACACTGCACACACCGAGGACATGTCGTTCCTCATCGCCGGCGTGCGCTCGGATCGCGACAAGATGAACGCGGCGACGTTTCCGCTCCAATACCGCGAGCAACCCGGCACGCACGACGGCACCTCCGACGATTGGAGCGGGTATCTGCTGCCCAAGATCGCGACCTGGACTGCGCCGTGAAGGGGAGAGCTCGAGAGGGGAAGCCCCTCTCGACTTGAGCGGGCGACCTGTCCTCGGTGACGTACGTCGATGTGAGCTACGCACGAGGACTTGAATCGCCGCGACGGATCGGTCTCTTTTCCTCGCATGCGCAGCGCCCTTCTCTTCGTGCTCCTCGCTTCCTGTGGTGCCAACTCCGACAAGGTCGAAGGCACGCCCAGCCTCGGTGACTCGGGCGGGCTCGCCACCGACGGCAGCATCGACCCCGGCTTCGACGCGAAGGATCCCGACGCGCCCTACGATCCCGACGCGGCTTGCGCGGCGAAATCGTTCACGGGCACCAAGCTGCCGCTCACCATCGCCATCACCTTCGACGTCTCGAGCAGCATGGCGATGGGCGGTCGCATGACCACCGCGAAGGACGGGTTGAAGAAGGCGCTGGGCGACAAGAAATTCGACGACGTCGCGGTCACGCTCTTCCGCTTCGGCTTCATCGAGGGCCTCTCGGGTTGCACCACCGACACCGCGCCCTTCGTCGAGCCCAAACCGCTCACCACGGGGCGCACCGATCTCTTCGCCGCCATCGACAAGCTCGAGCCGTCGGGCGCGACGCCGACCTTCACCGGCCTCAACGCGACCTATGCGTGGCTCGCGCCCAAGATCAAAGACAAGGTGCCGCCGATGGACGGCAAGGTCGCCGTCGTCCTCGTCACCGACGGCGCACCCACCTGCGGCACGCACTCGGTCGCGTCGTACATCGAGCTGGTGAAGAAGGGCCGCGACGCCACCATCGATACATTCGTCATCGGTCTCCCGGGATCGGGCGAGACCATCAAGGACGATCCGGCGAACACGCACTCTTCGGTGCTGTTGACCGAAATCGCCGCGGCCGGCACCGATGCCTCGAATCTTCCGCCCGGATGCGACATGAGCCCGAGCGACGTGACCAAGCCAGTGACCAACCCTTGCTACTTCGATCTGGCGAAGAGCGGTCTCTCGGTCGACACGTTGTCGAATGCGCTCGACGCCATTCGCAAGACGTCGTCGTCGTGCGAGTACGGTCTCCCCGCTGCGGGATCGATCTACGACACCAGCAATCCCGGCGTGGTGGTGGTCGATGCGAGCGGGACGCCGCACACGCTCCCCAAGTGCGAAGACGGAAAGCCGCCGCCGAGCGGTGGTTGCTGGGCCTGGTCCGACATGGCCAAGACACGCGTCAAGCTCGTGGGCGCCGCGTGCGACACGGTGAAGACCGACGAGAAGGCGCGCGTCGACATCCTGCTGCAGTGCCGCCCGAAGTGATCATCCACTGAGCTCGACCCAGATCTCGCTGGGCGAGCCGCTGCCGAACGAGACGCTGACGGCGCCACCGCGGCAAACGCTGGTGGTGCCGCCTTTCGCCGGCGGGTTGTCCTTGCAGTCGCCGAGGAGCGTCTTGGCGCTCTCGAAGGTGGCCGTGGTGGGAATGATCAGCGATCCGATCTTCACGTCGCCCATCGCGTGCTTCAGCGACATCTGGATCCGCTTCGCCTTGCCGGTGTCGTCGTAATGGACGGTGAAGGGAATCGTCATCCCGCTGTACTGCGGGTGCACCTTCAACAGGGAGAGCGCGTCGACCTCCGCTTTCGTCATGCCCAGACGGAGCGGTCCGAACGACTTGCCCGGCATCAGCTCCACGCCGGCGGTCGCGGTCGGTTGTGACGCTGCGGGTTGCGACGCTGCGGGCTGTGACGCCACGGGAGATGCCGTGGGCTGCGCGTCCTTCTTGTCGCACGCGCAGAGGCCGATGGAGAGAAAGGCGATGGCGAGGCGTTCGATCACGGTGTCCTCCGACTGAGGGGATCGTACGCGCGCGGCCCGCCGTTCGGTCTAGGTCGAAACGTTCTGCCCTCCGGGGCGACGGCCGCGTGGACGCATGGACAAACCGGTGCACGGCTCCGATACTCGTTCGTGCGCGCCCCTCCGCGCGGAGGAGCCATGCGAAGCACGTCTTTTCTCGTGTCGATGATCGTTCTGGCGAGCTGCTCGTCGCGCGGGACCGATGAGCGCTCACCTCCTGCATCGACGTCGACATCGGTCGCGTTCACGTCGCAGATTCCCTTCGCCCGCGCGGCGTCGGGCTTCCACCTCGAGCGCGGAACATCGGTCGACGTCGGTGCGCGCGCGCGGGCCGGCTTGCGAGTGAAGATCGCGGAAGGATCGATCGACATCGCGCCCGAAGGTCTCGACGACGTGACCGGAACGCTCGACCGAGGATCGGTGGTCTTTCGCGGTGTGCGCGCGAAGGAGGATCTCGTCATCGTCAGCGAGGGCTCGGGTTACGAGGAGCTGCGCGTGCTCGCCGAGCCGACTGCCACCTTCGAGGCTTCCTATCAGGTGAGCGTCGATCCCGCTCGTCATGCGCTCCGCGTTCGCGAAGGCCGCGCCGAGATCATCGATCGCACAGGGCGCGTGGTCTTCGGCACCGCTCCCGCGTTCGCGGTCGATGCGCGTGGCACCCGCCGCGATCTCGCCGTCGAGCTCGACGGATCGCGCCTGACGTTCCGCGGCGACTTCCACGATCTCTCGGTACCCATCGTCGTCGATCCGGCGTGGAGCACGGTCGCGAGCATGAGCGTCGCGCGCTACCGACCGGGTGTATTGCAGCTCGCCGATGGCCGCGTCCTCGCCGCCGGTGGCCATTCGACCGGCGATCTGAGCGTCGCCGAGATCTACGATCCGGTCTCCAACACGTGGAGCAACGCAGGCTTCATGCCTGCAGCAGGTCAGCAACCCGAGCTCCTGCAGCTGCCGAGCGGTCGCGTGATGGTCTTCGGGATCGTCGGCTTCGCGCCCGACGGTCAGGTCTTCTTCAACCCGACCACCAAGACGTGGAGCGTCGATGCGACCCGTCCGCTCTCCTTCGGATACAACACCAAGGCGGTCTGGCTGTCGGGCGTGGCGAAGGCCGCGGTCACCAGCGGCCAGAAAATCCAGCTGTACGCCGATGCCACCAGCACCTGGAGCGTCGCGGCCGACATCCCGACCCAGCGGCAGGGCTACGCGCTCATGGCGATGCCCGACGGTCGCATGCTCGCAGCCGGCGGCGGTGACTTCGCGTACCGCACGCACTCGACGGCCGACGTCTACGATCCCACGACCAACACTTGGAGCGCCGCGGGCGCGTTCGCAGCACCGCGATCGGGGAGCGCCCTCCGCGCGATCCCCGGCGGCCTCGTCGCGATGATCGGCGGCTACAACGCGTCGTCGACGCAGGTCTCGACCGTCGACATCTTCGATCCCACGACCAAAACGTGGAGCGCAGGACCGGTGAGCCCCTGCCAGGAAGACGGCGCGTCCGTGCTCTCGCTCCCCGGCAACCGCATCTTCGCCATCACCGACTCGCGCACCTGCATCCTCGACACGGTAGGGATGCGATGGGTGAAAGTCAGCGATCCGCCTCCGTCACGCAGCGGCGTCTCCGCGACCACGCTCTCGGGCGGCAGAGTCATCGTCGTTGGCGGCGTCACCAGCACTGCGCTCGCGACGGTCAACGTGCTCACACCCGTCGCCAACGGAACGAGCTGCAGCGCGACCTACGCCGGCGAGTGCGCGTCCACCTATTGTGTCGCGGGCATCTGCTGCGACAGCGCGTGCAGCGGACCTTGTCAGCGATGCGATGCATCCGGAAGCGTCGGAACGTGCCAGGCGATCACCGGCACGCCGCCGGTCGCGAGCGCGTGCGCTCCCTATGCTGGATGCGTGGCCGGCGTCTGCGCGACGTCCTGCACATCCGATGCGAGTTGCTCGTCGGGATCCTATTGCGCGACCAGCGCGTGCGTCCCCAAGAAGACCGCGGGCGCGACCTGCGCGACGGCCAACGAGTGTACGAGCGGCTTCTGCACCGACGGGGTGTGCTGCGTCTCGGCGTGCGGCGGTCAGTGCGAAGCGTGCGACGTGAGCGGTGACGGCAAGTGCCTCGCGGTCGCCGGAAAACCGCGTGGAACGCGCGCTCCCTGCGTAGACGGCGACAAGGTCTGTGGCCTCGTGTGCGACGGAAAGAATCGCATGTCGTGCAGCTATCTCGCTGCGGGCAGCACGCCCTGCGGCACCAACGCGTGCAGCGCCGGTGTCGAGACACACGCGAGCACCTGCGACGGCACCGGCATGTGCGGCGACACGCCGAAGTCGTGCGGCGCGTACAAGTGCGGCATCGTCGCGTGCAAGAGCGCGTGCGGGAGCAACGCCGACTGTTCGTCGGGGAACTATTGTTCGTCGGGCGCGTGCGTGCCCGCACCGGGGCTCGGCTCCGCGTGCAAGGACGCGACCGGATGCGCGACCGGCGCGTGCGTCGACGGCGTGTGTTGCACCTCCGCGACGTGCGGCGCGGGCGAGACCTGCGCGGCCACCGGCAAGGAAGGCAAGTGCACGCGCAAAGCGGGCATCGCCTGCACTGTCGACGATCAATGCGCGACCGGACATTGCACCGAAGGGGTCTGCTGCGACAGCACCTGCACCGGACAATGCGAATCGTGCGCGGTGCCGGGACAGGTCGGCACCTGCAGCCCTGCGCTCGGCGCACCCAAGGCCGGAAAAACGGCCTGTTCCAGCGACTCCAGCGATCCCTGCAGCGCGCATCGTTGCGACGGGAAAGAGCGTGCTTCGTGCGCCACCTTCGTCAGCGACGTCGAGTGTCGAGCCGCCTCGTGCAAGGACGGGAGCGCGATCGCGCCCGCATCGTGCGCAGGAACCGGTGCGTGTCCTGCGGAGGTGAAGACCTCGTGTGGCGCTTACGCATGCGACGCAGCGGGGAAGGAATGTCGCCTCGCCTGCTCGGTCGATGGGGATTGCGCGGCCACCTACCGCTGCGTGATCGGCGTGTGCAAACCGGGTGGAGACGCGTGCGACGCGGAGCAGACCACCGCCGTCCTCGCCGATGGAACCAAGCGCGCATGTGCGCCCTATCGATGTCAGGGAGGTGCCTGCCTCGGTGCCTGCGCCACCAGCGACGATTGCGCGCCCGGCTTCAACTGTGACGGCACCGCGTGCGTCGCGCCGCCCACCGAAGCGGCTTCGGGTGGTTGCTCGTACGGTTCGCGCGGTTCGAGCGCGTTGCCGCTCGCGGCGTTGCTCATCGCGTTCCTCTTCGCGCGTCGTCGATCGCTGCCGTTGGTCCTGCTCGCGATCGGGTGCACGAGCGCGCCGGCCGAGCGCACCAGCGACGCGATCGAAATCCTCGCGCGCATGCCATCGATGCAAGCCCGGTTGGGAGCGAATGGTTCTCTGATTCGCGACGGTGCACGGATGCGACTCGATGCGAAGGGCGCGCTCTCGGTCCACGCGCCCCTCGATCCGCGCGACGCGCTGGAGATCGCCGATCCCGCCGATCCCACCATCGGCGCGAAGCTCACCTTCGTCGACGCCCCCCGCGCGGCGGCACCCACGTCTCGCGGCGGATCGATCGTTCACGCGTCCGCGTGGGCCGGCCTCGATCTGGTCCGCACCCTGGATGCGCGCGGCGTCGAGGACACGATTCTGATGCGCGCGCCGCGCGATCGCTACACCCTCGCGTATCGTGTCGAGCCCTTCGCCTCGGTCGCGTCCGTGCGCGTTCGTGAAGGGCGCGTCGAGCTGGTGGAGGCAAACGGGCGCGCGCGCGTCGGCACCGAGCGCGCATTCGCTGTCGACGCACGCGGCGTTCGCAGAGACGGAGACGTCGCCCTCGACGGCTCGACGGTCACGTTCACGTTCGACCTCGCGGGCCTGGTCGCCCCCATCGCGATCGATCCCGCCTGGACGCTGTATGCGGAGACGGTCACGTTCCACCACGACTCGGGTTGGGCGTTTCTTCTCCCGAGCGGCGACGTCATCGCGTTCTCGAACGGCGTCGGCATCGACAAGTGGTCATCGACGACGAGCACGTGGACGGCCGCGCCGGCAGGGTTCCAGCACAGCGGCGGCGCCGCGGTGGAAGTGTCGCCGGGGAAGATCCTCCTCGCCGGTGGAGGCGCACCGTTCGATTTCACGGTGGCCGATCTCTTCGATGCATCGACCGGAACGGTCACTGCATTGCCGCCGATGAGCGCCGTCCACGAGTATGCGCGCGCCGTGTATCTGGGAGCGCCCGTCGCGCGCGCCCTCGTCATCGGTGGTCAGAAAGACGACGGCACCGGTAGCAACGTGTGGACCGGCGTGTGCGAGCTCTTCGATCCGGTGGCGAAGACCTGGGCCGCTGCGCCGTCTCTCGGTCGACCTCACTACGAAGGCGCTGCGGTCGCGCTCGCGGGTGGCAAGGCGTTGGTCGTCGGCGGCAAGGACGACAGCTACGCCGCGCTCTCCACCGTCGATCTCTACGATGGCGTCGCCAAGACGTGGACCGCACGCGCGAACATGCCACGCGCGCGCAAGAACCCGCGCGCGGTCGCGCTCTCGAGTGGAAAGGTCCTGGTCCTCGGCGAAGGGACGGCCGTCGATCTCTACGATCCGACGGCGAACAGCTGGACCACGGTCGGCACCTCGCCGACGACGGACTTCATGGCCGTCACGCTGCTCGCGGGCGATCGCGTCCTGGTCGCGGGCGGGAAGAAGCCCCTCACCGGTGGTGTGAGCAACGCCGCCGCGGTCTGGGATCCCACCGCGGCAGCGTTCTTCGCGACGTCACCGCTCGCGCGCGTTCGCGAGCACGGCATCGCGCTGCCCATCGGCGCCGGCCGCACCATGATCGTCGGCGGGAACACCGAAGTCGATGGATGGAACTTCGGCACCGAGATCTTCAAGCCGCTCGCGAACGGCGCGGCATGCGGCGGACCCGGTGACTGCTCCAGTCTCTTCTGCGTCGACGGAGTCTGCTGCGACAAAGCGTGTGGCGCCTCCTGCGAGGCGTGCAACGTCATGGGAAGCGCCGGCACCTGCAAAGGCGTGAGCGGCGCGCCCACCACCGGTCATCCGAGCTGCGCGCCCTACGCGACCTGCGTGTCGGGCGCTTGCGACGCAGCGTGCACCACCGACGCAGAGTGCGTCGCGGGCTCGTACTGCAACGGCACCGCGTGCGTCGCCAAGAAGGCGAACGGCGGCAGCTGCGCCGCGATCAACGAGTGCAGCAGCGGCTTCTGCGTCGACGGATCGTGTTGCGATACGGCCTGCGACGGACAATGCGAAGCGTGCGACGTGACCGCCGGCACCTGCAAAGCCGTCACCGGCGCACCGCACGGGACGCGCACCGCGTGCGCGGGCGATGGGATCGGGACGTCGTGCGGACCACGCTGCGACGGCGTCGCACGCAAGGCATGCTCGTTCCCTCTCTCCACGACCACCTGCGGGACCAACGCGTGCGCATCGGGGATCGAGACCCACGTGCGCAATTGCGACGGCATCGGTCACTGCGGCGACGTCGCCAAGGCGTGCGGTGCGTACGCGTGCGGTGCGACGACCTGCAAGACCGCGTGCACGGCGACCGCCGATTGCTCCGCGGGATTCGTGTGCAAGGGAAGCGCATGCATTCCTGCACCGGGACTCGGCGAAGCCTGCAGCAGCAGCGCGCCTTGCGACGGCGCGCTCTACTGCACCGACGGCTACTGCTGCGGCGTCGCCGCGTGCGAGACCGGAAAGTCGTGCGGCCTGCCCGCCCATCACGGCGAGTGCGCGAAGAACGACGGTCAGACCTGCGCGGCCGACGGCGAGTGCGGATCGGGGAGCTGCGTCGACGGCGTCTGCTGCGACAACGCGTGCACCGGCCAGTGCCAGGCGTGCGACGTCGCGGGCAGCATCGGCAAGTGCACCGCGGTCAAAGGCGCGCCGCACGGCTCGCGCATCGCGTGCTCGAGCACCACCGGTGAGCCGTGCACCGCAACGACGTGCGACGGCAGCGACGGCAGCAGGTGCGCCGGGTTGCCGGGCGTCGAGACCGCGTGTCGCACGGCCTCGTGCAGCGCGGGCGTCGTGAGCAGCGCCGCCACCTGCAGCGCAGGCGTCTGCGGTGCATCCACCAAGACTCCCTGCGCCCCGTTCGCGTGCGCAGGCGATGCGTGCGCGACCAGCTGCACCGGCGACGAGTCGTGCGCGCCCGGGTTCGTCTGTGCGGGCACCGCGTGCGTGAAACCCTTCGGTCAGTGCTCGAAGGACAAGACCGCGGTCCTCGACGTCGACGGCAAACCTTCTTCCTGCGCACCGCTCCTCTGCAAGGACGGCGCGTGCCTGCAGACCTGCGCGACCACCGACGACTGCGTCCCCGGCACCGTGTGTCTGTCAGGGCAATGCGTCCCCCCCGCGGCGGTCGCATCCACCGACGATGGGGGTGGATGTGCGATCGGGCGGAGCTCGTTCTCGGGCGCAGGCGCGTTCTTCGCGTTGCTCGCGGCTGCCGTCTGCGCGCGTCGTCGGGCTTCGCTCTCCATCAATCGCGGGTGACCTCGCGGATCGCGAGGTCGAGAAACAATCTTCGCTCGAGGGCAACCGTCGGGTGCGAGACGTCCATCCAGGCGATGCCGCGGGCGAGCGTGGCCGCGCCCGGCGCGACGACGACGTGCGTGGTCGTCCGCCAGGTATACGCGCGCATGTATCCGTAGGGGATGGGCGGTGCGTAAGGCGTGACCTCGATCTCAACGACGTGTCCGCCCGGAGGAAGCACACCGGAGAAGAGGAGCCCGTGCACGCGCGTGTCGTGCGTGGAGGAAGCTTCACCGCGCAGCGCGCCATCGATCCGGACTCGAACGCGAGTCAGGTGCATCGACTCGGGCATCGCATCGTCGAACCACACGGCGAAGACCTGGGCGCCCTTGGGGGTCTCGCCCCAAGCTTCCTTCGCCGCGGTGCGCGCGCGCTCCCATCCTCCTTGATCGGCGGTGAGGATCGAGGTGTGCTCCGGCGCCTTCGGCGGGCTGCCGCACGAGGCGACCATCGCGCACACCACCAGCGCCTTCATCGATCGCTCAGTGGTGCCCCGCGGGCCCGACATTCACGGCGCGGCCGGCGCTTCTTCTTCTTGTCCGCGGCTCACGAAGAACCCGAACGCGGCGGCGGTGAAGAACATGATCAGGCTGTAGATCGCGGCGGGGATCGCCATGGTGCCGTTGTTCAAGAGGCGCGGGCTCGACGCGATGGCGATGGCCAAGGTGCCGTTGTGGATCCCGATCTCCATGCCGATGGCGATGGCCTGCTTGCGCGTCACCTTCACCAGCCGCGGCACCAGGTATCCGACCGCCATGCTGGCGAGGTTGAACAGCAACGCCGCCACGCCCACCTGCTGGAAGAACCCGAGGATGGTGTGCCGCTCCTTCGCAATCGCGCTCGCGATCACCAAGAGCAGGAACACCGCAGAGAGGATGCGCACCGGACGATTGAGCTTGGCCGCGGTCTTCTCCGACTTCGATCGGATCAGCATGCCGATGGCGACCGGCACGAGAACGATGGCGAAGACTTGAATCGCCTTGTCGAACTGGAGCGGAATGGCCTTTCCCGCGCCCATGAACTTCTGCATCGACACGTTGATGATGAGCGGCAGCGTGAAGAGCGAAAGCACGCTGTTCACCGCCGTGAGCGAGATGTTGAGCGCGACGTCGCCTTTGGCGAGGTGACTGAACAGGTTCGCGGTCGCGCCGCCGGGCGACGCCGAGAGCAGCATGAGCCCGACCGCGAGCTCGGGCGGGAGGCCCAGACCCTTGGCGATGCCGAAGCAGACGAACGGCAGGATCAACATCTGACACGCGAGGCCGACCAGCACCGCGCGCGGGAACTTCACCACCCGCTTGAAGTCGTCGATGGTCAGGCTGAGCCCGAGGCCCAGCATGATGATGCCCAGCGCGATCGGCAGGAAGACCGCGGTGACGATGTTCGTTTGCACGGGAAAACGAGAGTACACAGAAAAAAGCTCATTTGCCCCCGGGCCGAGGCCCGGGGCCCGTATGCCGGGAAGCCCTTTCGGGCTTCGCTCACGCTTCGCCCCCACCGCAGGTCGCGTTTCCCCGTCGGGGATGCTGAGCGTCGCGACTCATCACGATTGTGGATCTTCGCCCGTTGATAGTCTGGTCGGTTGATCTCACGCGAACGTTCCAACGTCTCGACGGCATCCGTCGACTTGCTTACGCGCCGCCTCGCATCCTCGAAAGGGAAACGCGACCTGCGGTGCGGGCTTTCATGTCGCGAAGCCCGAAGGGCTTCCCGGCATACGGGCCCCGGGCCTCGGCCCGGGGGAAGCATCACGGCGACGCGGCGAGGGGAATGGTCTACGTGATGGTCCATGCAGGCGAAGCTGTTCGGCCGAGCCGACGAGATCGATCTCGTGCGATCGAAGCTCGCGAGCGGTGCGCGACTGATCACGCTGCATGGACCACCGGGCGTCGGTAAGTCCCGGCTCCTCGCGCAGGTCGCCGAGGGTGCGATCTTCGTGTCCATCGGAGCCGGCGATGCGATCGAGATCGTCGCGCGGGCTCTCGGGATCGCGGGGCGCAACGAAGACCGTGAGTGGCTCACCGCGCGGGTGGCCGAAGAGCTGGAAGCGCGCGCCGTCGTCCTCGCCGTCGACGATGCGGATTTGTCAGCGGCGATCCTCGAGGCATGGCTCGACGCAGCGCCGCGGGCGACCATAATCGTGACCGCACAGCGATTGCTCGGATGCGCCGGAGAAGTCGCGGTCGCGATCGCACCGCTCCCGGTCGAGGCCGCCATCGCGCTCTTGCGTGATCGCGTCTCGCGAAGGAGCACGCGGGTGCTGGACGATCGCACCGCGGAGACCATCGTCGAGCGCCTCGACCGATTGCCGCTCGCCATCGAGCTCATGTCGCCACGGGTCGCCCTCCTCGGCGTTGCTGCGTTACGCGACGATCCGGCGCTCGATCCGCTGCGGCGCGCGCTCGATGCCGCGCTCGATCTGCCGAGCACGGTCGCATCGGCGTTGCGCGATGCCGCGGTCTTCCATGCGCCGTTCGATCTCGCCGCCGCGCGCGCAGTGATCGATGTTCCCGACGTCGAGGGTGCGTTGGTCGAGCTCGCCGGGCGCGCGCTGATCGTGCCGCGCGGTGATCGTTTCGCGATGCTCTCGTTGGTTCGCGCGCGCGTGCGCAGCGAGGACGAACGACGGGCGGCGAGAGATCGTCACGCGCGCCATTTCGCCGAGCGCGCCCGGGCGACCGGTCCGCACGCGGGCTTCGAAGAACGGCGCGCCGAGCGAGACGACCATCTCGCCGCCTTCGAGCACCTCGCGCGGGTCGACCCATCGGCGGCGGCGAAGCTCGCGGTGGCGCTCGACCCGCTCCTGGTCACCGACGGTCCGCCTTCGTTGCATCGTTCGATCCTCGTCCGCGCGCTCGATCTCGCCGAGGAGCCCTTCGTTCGATCCGAGCTCCTTCGTGCGCGTGGTCGCATGCTCGGTCTTCGCGGCGAGCACCAGGCTGCGACGCGTGACATGGAGGAAGCGCATCGCGTCGCGACCGACGACCACCAGCGCGGCTGGGCCTCCGCGCTGCTCTGTTTCTCCCTGCGTGCGCTCGGACGGGTCGACGAGGCACGAGCAGCGGGTGAACGGGCTCGAGAGATCGCCTCTTCGACCGGGGACGGGGCCCTCGAGGCGATGGCGGAGCAGGCGCTCGGTCTGGCCTCCGCGCGGGCCGGCGATTTCCAAGCGGCGCTCGCTCACCAGCGTCGCGCATGCGCATCGGCGAGGCTGGCGCAGGCGCCGAGGCTCGTCGCCATCTCGCTCGCCAACGCGGCGGCCGCGAACAGAAAGCTCGGCCTGGATCCGAGCCCCGAGCTTCACGAGGCAATCGCCATCTTCGATCGGATCGGCGATCGCTTCCATCGCGCGCGCATCGCCATCGAGCTCGCGCGGAACGACGCGCACGCATTGAACGCGCTGCTTCCCATCCTCGAGGAAGCGGCCGATCGCGAGGGACAGCAGCGACGCCTGCTCGCGCTCGCCGATCTCGCGATCGCGGGCGGAGACGCGCGACTCGCTGAACGACACCTCGACGACGCAGCCGCAATCTCACGGCGGCTCGATGATCCCTCGCTCGCGGCCGAGGTCGAGGATCGGCGCAAGAACCTTCGTCGCGAGCGAAACAGCGAGGTCCTCGCGGTCGCGCGAGATGGTCGCGCGATTCGTCTCGGCGATCGCGTGATCGATCTCGGACGGCGTGGCGCCATCCGGCGCGTGGTGGTCGCGTTGGTCCAGCATCGTCTCGACGCGCCCGGTCGCGGCCTCTCGGTCGGCGAAGTGCTCGAAGCCGGCTGGCCGAACGAGCGCATGCGACCAGAGTCGGCGACCGCGCGCGTCTACATGGCGATCCGTACGTTGCGTACGCTCGGGCTCGAAGGCTTCCTGATCACCCACGACGACGGGTATCTCCTCGACCCGCGCCTCGCGGTGGAGTGGTTTTAGGATCGTTTAGTGCCGGATTTTCCGGTGGTGCGGCACATCGAGAGCATGCGTTCGATCCTCGCATTCACGGTTCTCTCCCTCGCCTGCAGCTCCTCGCCGTCCAGCCCGCCCGCGTCCGAGCCGATGACCGACAGCGGCGTGGTCGATGCGCAGGCGCCCCTCGGGTGGACGCCCTGCACGCTGCACAGCGAGGGCGATGGTCCCGCTGCCGAGTGTGTCGACGTCCAGCTCCCGCTCCGCGCGAACGAGCCGAGCGGCGAGACCATCGCGATTCACCTGAAGCACTTCCGACCGGCGGGGGGAAAAGGGAAGTACGCGCTGTTCGCGTTGCAGGGCGGACCGGGTGGATCGGCGTACGGCTACGAAAAGCTCTCCGAGGTGATCGGCAAGGTCTACCCCGACATCGATTGGTACCTCCCGGATCATCGCGGCACCGGGAAGTCGACGCGCCTCGGCTGCGCGAAGCAGGAGTCCGACTCGAGCCTCTACGGCGCCTACGTCGCGCCCACCGAGTGGAAGAACTGCCTCGCGAGCATCAAGACGCAGTGGGGCGATCGTCTCTCGGCGTTCTCCACCACCAACGCCGCGCACGACATCGCGCGGCTGATCGATCGCGTGCGCGTGCCGGGTCAGAAGATGTACGTGTACGGCGCGAGCTACGGAACGTACTGGGCGCTCCGCTATCTGCAGCTCGAGCCGAAGCAAGCCGACGGCGTGATCCTCGACTCGATGGCGCCGCCCGGCATGAGCCTCGCGCGTCAGGACGAAGACGCGAACATCGCCGGCAAAGCGATCTTCGCCGCCTGCGGGAAGGACGACTTCTGCAAGAGCAAGCTCGGCGACGATCCGTTCGCGCGCGCGACCGCGCTCTTCGCCAAGCTGGATGAGGGTCACTGCCACGAAGCCGCGCCCATCGATGCACCGATGCGATTGATGGTGCGTCGCGCCTTCGGAAACCTCGCCATGGGCTATGGAGGTCGCCCGCTCATCCCCGCGACCATCTACCGGCTCGAACGCTGCAACGAGGCCGACGCAGCCGCAGTGAAGAAGCTCCTGAGCAAATGGTTCGGTGGCCCCTTGGTGCTCGACGAGTTCCTGCGCCAGTGGAGCTTCGCTCTCGGCAACAACGTCGCACTCTCCGAGCTGTGGGAGACGCCCTCGCCCACGACCTCGGATCTCGACACCATCCGTGAGGCGTCGATCGTGTCACGCGACGTGACCAGCGGCTTCGATCCCATCCTCGACACCTGGCCGCGCTACAGCGATCCGCTCGCCAATCAATGGGCCAAGACCGATCTCCCGCTGCTCATGTTCGCGGGCGGTCTCGATCCCGCGACGCTGATCGAGAAGCAGCGTCCGGTGAAGGAGCACCTGCACGGGCCCGGACAGACCTGGCTCGAGTTCCCCGCCGCCGCGCACGGCATCCTCGGCTCGACGCCGATGAAGGACGGCCACTCGTGCGGGATCAAGATCATGGTCAGTTTCCTCGACCACCCCGAAGCGCCCGACACGTCGTGCATCTCGGATCTCGCTCCTCTGAGCTTCAGGGCGGAAAAAACCACGAGCCAAGACCTGTTCGGCACGGACGACGCCTGGGACTAGTCTTGGGCGGTGGGCGCCTACGACCAGATGCGGCCGATCGCGGAGGCCTACGGGCTTCCGCCCACCGGCGATCCCACGCTGGAGCTCGAGCTCGAAGGCGTGAAGATGATCGTATCGGTCGATCTCAACAGCGGCAGCGTGGTCGGACTGACCATCGAGCTCCGCACGCACGCGCTCCCCGAAATCGAGCTGCGGCGCGAGACCGAGACCGACATCGAAGGCAAGGACCGCGGCATCAACCGCGAGCTCCAGCTCGGTGACAGCGAGTTCGATCCGCTCGTCTACATCGAGACGCACGCGAGCGACGAGAGCGTCTCTGGCGTCCTCGCCGAGCATCGACACCGGCGCGCGTTCCTCACGCTCATCGAGCATTGCGGCCACGTGTATCTCGGCGATCGCGGAGTCCGCGTCGGTGCGGGTACCGAGTACTTCGAGGTCGAGCGCTTCAGGCTCCTCGGCGACGCGATGGCCGAGCTGGTCTCGATCCCCAGAGTACCGCTCGGTCCACCGATGCCGGAGAGCAGCCGCGGCGTCGCGGTGATCGCGCTCTTGGTGCTGCTCTTCTTGGTCAGCCTCGGCACCGTCATCATCGGGTTCGGGCTCTATCCGCCGCTTCACTGGGGGTTGCCGGTCATCGGCGGCGTGTCCGGCTTCGTCTTGTGGTTCTCCACGCGCTGGCTCTTCGCGCGCGCGGTGTCGGGCCACGCGACGTCGTTCCGTCGCTATCGACTCGCAGTCGTGTACGCGTTCTTCGATTTCATCCTGCTCGGCGTCGGGCTGCCGGTGACCCTCAACGGTGCGCTCGACGCACCGCCGGTTCGCCGTCGCACGAAGATCACGGCAGTGAAGCCAGGCGACGACGTCACGCACACCAAGCTCGCCCCCTTCGCGGCGGGCGAACCGGAGTACGACGTCACCTTCAACGACGCGTCACACACGCTGAGCGTCGGCGACACGGCCGAAGTCGCGATCGGTCGCGGCTTCCTCGGCTTCCCCTGGAAATCGGGCGAAGGCCAAGCCTGGTCGGGCACTCACTAGCTGACGATCTTCATCTTCTTGCCCACGCGCGTGAACGCGGCGATCGCCTGATCGACGTGCTCTCGCGTGTGGCCGGCCGAGAGCTGCACGCGGATGCGGGCTTCGCCCTTGGGCACCACCGGGAAGGAGAATCCGATCACGTAGATGTTCTCTTCCAGCATCGCGGCCGCAAGATCCTGCGCGAGGCGCGCGTCGCCGAGCATGATGGGAACGATGGGCGTCTCGCCCTTCTTCACCGTGAAGCCCGCGCTCTCCATGCCCTCGCGGAAACGCTTGGCGTTGTCCATCAATCGATCGCGGAGCTCGGTGGTGCTCGACAACAGATCGACCACCGCGATGCTCGCGCCCGCGATCGACGGCGGGATCGAGTTGGAGAAGAGATACGGACGGCTGCGCTGACGCAGCAGCTCGACGATCTCCTTCTTGCCGGTGGTGAATCCCCCCGCCGCGCCGCCGAGCGCTTTGCCCAGGGTGGAGGTCATGACGTCGATGCGCTTCTGCACGCCGAAGTGCTCGGGGGTGCCGCGCCCGGTCTTGCCGATGAAGCCGCTCGCGTGCGAGTCGTCGACCATCACCATCGCCTTGTACTTCTCGGCGAGGTCGCAGATCACATCGAGCTTGGCGAGGTAACCGTCCATGGAGAACACGCCGTCGGTCGCGACCATGCGCAGACGTTTGCCCTGCGTCTCCTTCAGAGCCTTCTCGAGCGCCTCCATGTCGCCGTTGGGATAGCGATGCCGCTCGGCCTTGCACAGACGGATGCCGTCGATGATCGATGCGTGGTTGAGCGCGTCGCTGATGATGGCGTCTTCCTCGCCGAGCAACGTCTCGAAGAGACCGCCGTTGGCGTCGAAGCAGGAGCTGTAGAGGATGGTGTCCTCGGTCTGGAAGAAGTCCGAGAGCTTCTTCTCCAACGTCTTGTGCAGGTCTTGGGTGCCGCAGATGAAGCGGACCGAGCTCATGCCGAAGCCGTGCGTCTCGATGGCTTGGTGGGCCGCCTCGATCACCTTGGGGTGCGACGAGAGCCCGAGGTAGTTGTTGGCGCAGAAGTTCAGGACCTTCTTGTCGCCGACACCGATCGACGCCGCCTGGGGCGTGACGATGACGCGCTCGGCCTTGTACAGGCCGGCGTCGCGAATCTCGTTGATCGTCTTCTGGTAGACCGAGCGGGCGTCGTCGAACATGGCCGCAGACAGTAGCCGCGGCCGACGTGGCGTAAAGCGAAGCGGACGGCGTGGCGCGTCATGGCGCTGGGGGCCGACGCGCGGAGCGAAGCGAGCACGGAGGCGGGGGAGCTCGAGGGGGGCGGCTTTGCGCCCCTCTCGACGTGGCGGCCGACGCCGGATCCGCCGGTTCCGCCAGGCCGCTGAACGAGGAAAGCCGCGAGATCTCGATGGCATGTCGCGTGCGCAAAGGGAACGCATGCCGAGCAGGCGCTATCCTTCACCCGCGATGTCGGCTCCTGGTCGCGAAGGTCCTTTCACCCCCGAACAACTCGGGGATGACGACCACTACGAGCTCTCGAATGGTCATCCCATCTACGTCGCGCCCTCCGGCGTGCGCCACGGCGTGAGCCAGGCGATCGGCGTGCTCTCGCTCGCGACCGATCCCGCGGCGGAAGAGGTCGGCGTCGAGGTGGGGTTCGTCCCCGAAGGCACACGCACGCTGCGCGCGCCGGACATCAGTGTGGGCAGGATGCCGATTCGACCCGGGTGGGCCTCGGGGGCACCGAGGCTCGCCGTGGAGTACGCCGATCGCGGGAACGACAACGCCGATCTCGAGGTGAAGGTCTCCGAGCTGCTCGAAGCCGGCACCGAGCTCTTGTGGATCGTGCGGCTCACCGGTCCCCAACGGGTGGAGGTCCGACGCGCGAACGAGGCGCCGGTGGTCGTGCCGCTCGGAGGCATGCTCGAAGCGCCTGGAATCCTCGCGCGTCCTCTACCAGTCGAGGCGCTCTTCTCGCTCGAGCGCGCGAATCGTGTCGCGCTGGAGAACCTGCTCGAGCGCTATGGGGATGATGCTCTGTCCAGCCTTCGAGCTGCCGTACTGGATCTCTGTGAGGCCTTCGGCATCGAGCCGACCGACGCACAGCGCGCCGCGCTCGCCACCATGGACGTCCCGGCGCTCGATGCATTGCGCGCCCAGATCAAAGCGACCCGTTCCTGGGCGTGAGGTGAGACGCAGCGCGTCGACATCTCTCGCTCGTCTCGGACGTTCGTTCCGGCTAGCGTGCGCGCCGCATGTCCAAGCCCGTCGTCCTCGCCACCGGCGCAAACGGTGAGATCGGCCGCTCGCTCCTGGAGCGATTGCACGCCGATGGTCGCTACTCGGTGGTCACCGTCGATCTGACGCCGTTGCCCGAGAAGTACCGCGGTCTCTGCAAGGAGACCTACGCGGGAAACATCATGGATCGCTATCTGCTCGATCAGATCGCGGCGCACCACGAGATCGAGGTGGTGTTCCATCTGGCCGCGCTCCTCTCCACCCGCGGCGAGCGCGACCCCGAGCTCGCGCACCAAGTGAACGTCGAAGGCACGCTGCATCTCTTGCGAATGGCGAACAACCAATCGCAGCGGCTCGGTCGTCCGGTGCGCTTCCTCTTCCCCAGCTCGATCGCGGTCTACGGCATGCCCGACACCGATCAGAAGAAGAAGGCCGGTCGCGTCAAAGAAGAAGAGTGGAACGTGCCGATCACCATGTACGGCTGCAACAAGCTGTACTGCGAGCACCTCGGCCGGTACTTCACCAACTACTACCGGCAGCTCGGCGCGATGTCGTCGGCTGCGCGCATCGATTTCCGATCGCTGCGCTTCCCCGGATTGATCTCGGCCGAGACCGTACCCACCGGCGGCACCAGCGACTTCGGCCCCGAGATGCTGCACGCCGCCGCACAGGGCAAGGCCTACGAGTGCTTCGTCGGACCCGACGCGCGCATTCCCTTCATGGCCATGCCCGACGCGGTGCAGGCGATGGTGGGCTTGCTCGACGCCGATCGTGAGCGCCTCACGCAGACCGTCTACAACGTCGGCGCCTTCAGCCCCAGCGCCGGCGAGATCGCCGAGCGCGTGAAGAAGATCTACCCCAAGGCGCAGATCTCCTACTCGCCCGATCCGGTGCGCTCCAAGATCGTCGACAGCTGGCCGGAGGACGTCGACGACTCCCGCGCCCGCGCGGATTGGGACTGGAAACCGGCCTACGATTTCGAGCGTGCGATGGACGACTACCTCGTCCCCGGCATCAAGCGTCGCTACGGCTGATCCTCTCGCTTCACCGATGTATCCTCCCCCTCTCGGAGGGGACGATGCGCAAGATCGGGTGGGTGGCGATCGCGACGATCGCATGCGGCCAGACGCGTGGTGAGCGGACCAGGACGAACGATCCGATCGAAGCTTCGCTGTCGATCGCGCGTGCGGCGGCGCCGCGCATGCAGTCTGCGATCGATCTCGGGCGCCACCAGGTCGCGGGGATCGCCAAGGTCTCGCTTGCTTCCCGATCGCGGGCTGCGACGCGGCTCGCGCTCTCGGACGAGATCGCGATCGAGATCCGCGCCGACGTCCCCGCCGATGTCGCCTCGGTCGAGCGCGATCACACGCTGGTCTATGCCGGTGTGGATCGCGCCACCGACATGATCGTGTTCGCCGACGCAGCAGGCGTCGAAGAGCTTCGTGTGGTGCACGAGATCAAACCGGTTCGGCTCGCGTGGGACGTGCACCTCTCGCGCGGTCTCGAGCGGCTCCGCGAGCGGAACGGCTTCGTCGAAGCACTCGACGCGCGCGGCGTCGCACGCCTCCGGTGCGCACCCATCGTCGCGTGGGACGCGAAGGGTTCGGCCCGCACCGCCAGCGTGCGCATCGAGGGGCAGGGAAAAGACCAACGCCTGATCGCCGAGCTCGACACCAAGGATCTGATCGCACCCTTGGTGATCGATCCCGCGTGGGGTGCGACATCGTCGATGGCGGTCATCCACGACAAGGGCGCTTCCACGCTCCTCGCCGATGGTCGATTCATGATCGCCGGCGGTCAGGCCACGAGCGCAGCGAGCGTGGCCGAGATCTACGACGGATCGACGAACGCGTGGACGATGGCGGCGGCGATGCCCAAGGGACGATACGCCTCGGCGCTGACCAAGCTCTCGAGCGGAAAGATCCTGATCAGCGGCGGCTACGAGCCCGCGACCTCGGTGATCAGCGCCACGGCCGTCTACGATCCGGCGCTCGACGCGTGGACCGCGAAGGCATCGATGCCGCAGGTGCGCGAGTTCCACACCGCAACGGCGCTGTCGAACGGCAAGGTGCTGGTCGCGGGGGGCGATCAAGGCGGCTCCGGATCGACCTCGAACCTCGGCTTCCTCTACGACCCCACAGGCGACACGTGGAGCAACGTGCCCGGCACCATGGACACGCTGCACTCCGAGCACATGGCCTTCGCCGTGAGCGGAGGTGCCTCGGGTCGCGTGCTGATCGTGGGTGGCAACGCCACCGCGACGAATGGCGTCGACCAGTACGACACCGCGACCAACGCGTGGATCACGACCGCGGACATGGCAACTCCGCGGCGCGAGTTCTTCGGCGTGGTCTTGAAGGACGGGAACGTCCTCGTCGGCGGTGGATCGAACTTCGGCGGGGACGTCTCGGGCGTCGAGCTGTGGAGCCCGGCAACCGGTTGGAAGACGGTCGGCTCGCTTGCCGTGACGCGCGCGGCCGGTCCGCTCGCGGGCGTGCTCCCCTCCGGCAAGGTCGTCGTCGCCGGCGGCTACGGCGCCGGCATCACGCTCTCGACCAGCGAGATCTACGATCCGGTGTCGCAGAGCTTCGTCGCCGGACCGGCGCTCAAGGTCCAGCGGGCATCCGCGAGCGCAGCGCCACTCCCCGACGGCCGCATCCTCGCGACCGGCGGATTCGTCACCGGCTGCTGCGGTCCGAGTTGGCACGTCTCGGCCGAGACCTACGGTGACTCGCTCGCGAAGGGGACCTCGTGCGGCGCAGGCGGTGCGTGCGCATCGGGATTCTGCATCGACGGCGTGTGCTGCGATCGTGCCTGCACCGGTCAGTGCGAGTCGTGCAACGAAGTGGGATCGATCGGCACGTGCAAAGCGATCAGCGGAACGCCGCACGCCGGACGCACCCCGTGTACCGGAAGCGGAACCTGCGCGGGGACGTGCGACGGGACCAGCGGTACCTGCACGTATGCAGCGACCTCTACCACCTGCGTCACACCCACGTGCAGCGGTGGCATCGGCCAGCCGGCGGCCTTCTGCGATGGCGCGGGCGCGTGCGGCGCGACGCCTGCGACCGTTCCATGCAGTCCTTATGCATGTGGGACCACCAGCTGCAAGACCACTTGCAGTGTCGACGGAGACTGCGTCGCGAGCGCGTTCTGCAACGCCGGTGCGTGCACCACCAAGAAGGCGGCAGGCGCGGCGTGCACCGGCGCGAGCGGATGCGCATCGGGGTTCTGCGAGAGCGGCGTCTGTTGCAACAAGGCATGCTCAGGCGCATGCGAGTCATGCAACGCATCCGGATCGCTCGGCACGTGCCTCACCAAACCGATGGGTACGGTCTGCGGCGTGACCGGTTGCACCGCCGGCTCGCTCACCAAGGCGGCGACGTGCGACGGAACTGCGACCACTTGTCCCGCGCCTTCGCCCACGCCCTGCCCCAATGGGCTGATCTGCGCCGACGCCACCACGTGCAAGACCGCATGTACGACCGGCGCCGACTGCACGACCGGCTACTGCGATCTCGCGACCGCGAAATGCACCGCACCGCCGGGTGATGCGGGCGCCGACACGTCGATCACCGACACCGGCACGCCGCCCGAGGACACCGGTTCGGCCACCGACGCGCTGATCATCGCGGAAGAACCGGCGCCGAAGCTCCCCGAGAAGCCGGTCGTTCCCGAGTTCCAACGCTGCGTGCACAACAGCGAATGCTCGACCGGTCACTGCGTCGACGGCGTCTGCTGCGACACGGCGTGCACCGATCGGTGTCATTCGTGCGCGCTGCTCGGAAGTCCGGGCAAGTGCACGCAAGAGCCGGTCGGCGTCGACCTGCGGAACGAGTGCGGTCCCGCCAACACCTGCCTCGGCACCTGTGGCGCGAAGGGCGAGTGCATCGGTGCCGGCACCGGAACCATGTGCGCACGCAATCGGTGCACCACCGCATCGACCGGTGCGGGACCTGCGTACTGCGCGTCGCCCGGTGCGACGTGCAACGTCGACGACACCGTTCCCTTCGATTGCTCACCCTACATCTGCGAGCCGGCGTTCGGCGCGTGTCGATCGTCGTGCGCTTCCTCCAGCGATTGCGCGAACGGATTCATCTGCGACGTCGGGAGCAAGACCTGCACGCCGCTGCCGCCGCCGGCCGATGAAGGCGGATGCGCGGCGTCGTCGCGTCCCGTGAAGACCTCGCTCGCTGCGTGGGTGGTCCTCGCGATCGCCATCGGGGTCTTCCGTCGCCGCCGCATGCACTGAATCATCCGGCAGCGATGCGGTTCCTCTTCTTCGCGATCAGCGTCGCGCTGCACGGGTGCGCTCGATCGGCGCGCGAGGGCACGGCAGCGCCGCGCGCCTCGACGCCGAAGTATTGGTGGGAAACCAAGGCCCCGCCAACGCCGCCTGCGCCGATCGCCAAGCCGATCGTGCAACCCGATCCGTGGGCTGGAGCGCAGACGTGGACGCGCGCACCCCTCGCTTGTTCGCCGGTCGCGGGGCCTGCGCCGAAGTCACCTTCGACGGCATGGACCGCGCGAGCGAGCGGCACGACCGAGACGCTCGAAGCGGTGTCGGTCGCCGGCGACGCTGTGTGGATCGTCGGTGGTGCCGGGACGATCCTTCACTCGATCGATCATGGAAAGACGTTCCGTCGCTGCATCATCACCGACACCGAGACACTGACGGCGGTGTGGGCCGCGGGCGCCGACGTCGCGTGGATCGTCGGCAAGACCCACTTGTTTCGCATCGAAGGCTCGGACCTCGCCACCTCCTCCATCACCTTCGACCGCGAAGGCAACGAATCCGAGATAGAGGTGCTCGGGGGTTCGGCGACCGAGGTCTTCATCGAAGACGAAGTGCTCGTTCGCACCGTCGATGGCGGCACGACGTGGACCCACGTGATCGACCGATCGACGACGTACCCCAAACCGACGTGCGCCGGTCATGTCGGCGAGATCAGCGGCACGCCCACCAACCTGTTCATGAGCTGCTCCTTCTTCGTCACGCGCACGACCGACGGCGGCGCGACGTGGAGCGCGAGCGGATGGCAGCCGCACACCGAGGAGGCACTTCACGTCGGAGTCGGCCCCGGCGACGTTTGGGTCGCAGGTCAGGACAGCCTGGAGCTCGGACGCTCCATCGACGGTGGCGCGACCTTCACGCTCGATCCATTGCCATCCGCGCCCGATCGCCGAGCGTTTCGTGTCTGGTCGGGCGGCGACGGTTGGGCGTGGGTCAGCGCCGATGGCCTGTGGGTGCGTCGCGGGAAGCCCGGATGGTCGCGCGATCTACCCGCGAACCTCCACGTGAAGGTCGGTGGCTCCGGCGCGAAGGATGTGTGGGCGGTCGGCGCGAAAGGTCTCGTGCTGCACCGGTTGTGAGCTCACGGGCTCGCGGCCTGCGCCTTCTTCTCGTAGAGACTCGCACCCGCGGTGTCGCCCTTCTTGGTGCGCGCCTCGGCTGCCGCGAGATACGCCTTCGATGCGTACGTCTTCACCGAGAGGATCGAGGTCGGGAACGCGTTCGCCCATTCGCCGGCGAACGCGTGCGCGATGACGCCGACCCATTTTCCGTCGGGCGAGAGCGCGATGATCTCGGGGTGGATGCGATCGTGGTAGCCGACTTTCGTCTCCGAGAGCTTCACCACCCACGCGATCGGTTCGCCGCGCACGTTCGCTCCGACCTCGAGCACACCCACGCGCTTCTTCTCTTGATCACCTTCGAAGACGCGCCAGGTGATCTCGACGTCGGAATAGATCCACGCCGAGCTGTTCGGCGTGACCTTGCGCCACTTGGTCTCGATCGCGCCGGTGGGTGATTGGTACTGGCAGATGTCGCCGTCGGCCGCCGCGGACCAGCAACCGCCGAGGAACGACGAATCGAGCGCCCAGCCGCGCCACTTCATGTGATCCATCATTCCCGCTTCTTGCGGGGGAAGCTTCGGGACCACCGAAGGCACGACCGCGGACGCGAACAACACCGACGCGAGACCCGATGGTGATTCGGACACGACGAGCGTGCCCCCCGCATCGACCGAGGCGGACGCGGAGGCAATGGGTGCAGTCGGCGCCGCATTCACCACCGGCGGCGGATCTTTGCGCGAGCAACCGAGGAGGAGAACGAGCGGAAGTGCGCGCACGAGGAAAGAACGCACGCGCCCTGCCCTTCAATCCATCTTGTGCGCGATCTCGGGCGCAGCCTTGAAGAACGCGTTGCGTTCGGGATCGTTGTAGCTCTGGTAATCGACGACCCAGGGCGTGATCTCGCTCTGCCCGTCCTTGTGCTTGATGGTCATCGCCATGGGCGTGACGCTGCGATAGCCGCTGTTGGCCGGGAGGTCGTCGTTGGTCTTTCCACCGGCGGAGAAGAGCGTGATGAGGAGCTGCTCTTTGTCGTCGTAGGTTCGCTGGAAGCCCTCGTTCACCTTCTCGTGGCCGCGCACCAGCGTGTGGCAGCCGAGGCGACGAAGGAAGCTCAGGCACTGCTGCCTTCCGAAGGGGAAGCGTGCCGACTGCTCCTGCAGCGCGGCGGGGATGATGTCCGCGCTCGAGGGGTCGGACCACATCATCTGGAAGCGTGCGTCGGGATCGTTGAGCGTCGACAGATCCTTCCAGCGCTCCTTGATGAGGTTGTCGCGCGGGATGCCGGCGTGCACGAACAGCGTCTTCTCGAAGAGGAGCATGTTGGGCATCGCGTCGAACAAGCGCGAGTAGTGCTGGAACACGTCGAGCGTGAGGTGCGGCTTGAGCGTGTTGATCGCTTCGGCCGGCTTCACGCCGCCGTAGATGTTGCCCTGGATCTGCACGTAGTACTCGTGGTTCCCGCGCAGCACGTAGACGTGATCGGGGACCGTCGCGAACAGCTGCAGCACCGCGCGCAGGATGCCGTTGTAGCTGAACATGCCGCGATCGATGTAGTCGCCGAGCAGGACCAGCTTGGGGTTCGGATTGTTCTTGGGATCGGCGTTGTACGCGTTCACCTTGGCCAAGAAGTCCGACTGCATGATGGCGGCCTTGAGCACCGAGTAGCAGCCGTGCAGATCGCCGAGCACGGTGAGCTCGTACGACATGCCGGGCTTCTCCGGCAGCACGTAGACGTGGCCGTCGAGGAAGGGATCCTGGCCGGCGAAATCGCTCACCGACTTGTGTCCCGCGAGCTTCCCCTCGCCCGTTTTTCGCTGCTCGTCCCAGATGCCCATCACCTTGTCGAGGAGCGCGCGATCGTTCTTCACCTGCGCGTGTAGCTTGTCGCGCGTGTAGTGGGTCTCGATGCGACCGAAGAACGGGTGGTTCTCCGCCGAGGGCGTGGGCGCCGAGTTCACCATGCTCACGCGCGGGCGCGCGGGCGCTTCTTCTTCGAGGAGCTCGATGCCCGGATCGTCGACCAAGAGCACCGCGAGCTCGCTGCGGAACTTCTGCTCCGCGGGGTGCACCTGTCCGTCGGCCTGGATCAGCTCATCGACCGTGTCGAGAAGCTGGTTCTGATCGTCCTTGCCGAAGGTCTTGAAGATCTCGAAGCAGCGCAGCTTCAGCTTCGCGTGCACGAAGTCGGTCTGGTTCTCGCCCTCGGCGACCGATTCGGTGAAGAGCTCGCGCACCTGGCGGTCGATGTTCTCGAAGACCTCGTGGAAGTGCGTCGTGTACTTCTTCGTCAGCTCGACACGCAGATCCGCGTCCTCCTCGCCGACCGCGCCGTGCACGCGGCCCTGGACCAACTTGGCGATGTAGTCCTTGACGAAGTCCTTCTCGGATTGATCGAAGTCACCGTCGATGTAGCCGAAGGTCGTGAGATAGAAGATACGGCCCGCATCTGTTTGTCGGCTTCGTTCGGATTCTGGCTGAAGCGCAGCATGCGGGGGAGGATACAAGATCAAGCAGCGCACCCCCACAGCTGCTTCGAGAGCCCATCGAGGAGCGCGTGCGCCTGCGACTCGGCCGGGAAGCCGGCAAGCTCGACTGCGTCTTTACAAACCGGCGCCGAGATGCTCGCGCGCAACGTCCGAATCGCGCGCTCCATGGCGACGTCGATCGGCCGGGGATCGATCTTGGTGCGGACCCAGTCCGCGATCTCCCAGGCGAGCTCGGCGTGCCGCGCCTCGTCGCGCGCGATCTGGCGCATCACGCGTGCGATGCGTGGGTGGCGCGCCGCAATTGCTTGATGGGCAGCGACCACGGCGCCGAAGGTCTCGCGCACGCAACCTTCGATCGCATTCTCGATGGCAACCTCCTCGAGCGAGCGAAGCGGCGGGGGCTCGACCTCCACGGGGATGCGGCCTCTGCCATGTTCGCGAGCGAGCTCCGCGACGAGCCGTGCGTGCCGCCTCTCGTCGCGCGCCGAACGAGTCGCTGCGCGGATCAATCGCTGCGGCGCGCCGTGCATGCGTAGCTCGTCGGCCAAGCGCTCGAACGCGACGATCGAAGCCGCCTCGAGGCGTGCCATGTCGGCGAAGAACTCGCCCAGATTGCGGCATGCAAAGGGTGGCTCCATCAACCCCTGCGGCCGCCGACCGACCACACAGTTGGGATTCCCTGCTTCGAGGAGCTCGGTGTCGCTGACAGTATGGCTGCCGTCGGGATGGACGGTGGTGACGTGGAGTACGCGGTCGTCGTTCTCGCCGCAGCCGCTTCCGGTCTCACTGAGGATGTCGATGCTGCCGTCGTTGATGGCAGCGCTGGTGCCGCACACGACGCGATGCCCCGTGCCTTCCGCCGCGACGAATGCGGCCTCGCTGGGAGTGTCGATGGGAAGGAGGACCTTCTTCGCCGAATCGGGCGTCACGAACATCTCGACCTCGTCACCATGGGTCGCGACGACATAGCGTCGTTGGAAGAACACGTCGCCGGCCCCGGAGAGCCACCCCACGTTGGGGCGATGCAGACCGTCGACCGTGGCCATGCACGCTGCGAGGTTCTTCGCCGTCGCGCAGAGGGTACCGAAGCGCTCGGTGGTGTGCGGTCTTCCCGAGTCGTCCTCGCGGAGCTCGATGCCATCGATGCCCGCCGCGGGCTTGATGCCGGCGAGAATCGCGCGCGAACCGTTTTTGTCACAGAGGTTCTGCGTGAAGCGCGTCCGATCGATGCGATGCGCGGCACAGCCAATCACACCGAGCGCGATGGCATGGAAAAGGCGTGGAAGCTTGCGCACACCCTGAGCATTCCACGAAACCGACGTCGCGCTATCGTTGAGGGATGCGCTGCACGGTCGCCCTGCTCCTCCTCGGGTGCGGGTCGAACGGATCGGTGACACCCGGAGCGCCCGCACGAGAAGAGCGCACGGTGACCGAGGCTGCCGATGCGGCGACGTTGCCCGCGCCCACGTCCGATCCGCAGACGCTCTGCACCATCGATCTCGATGCGTCCTCTGGTCTGTCCACCATCTGGCGGCGAGAGGTGGTCGACGCGAAGGGCCGGCCTCGATCGAAGGCGGTCGGCCAGCCGGCGTCGTTCTTCGACTACGGGTACGACGATCTCGGTCGCGTGAAGCGCGCGCCCATCGAAGAGATCGCCGCGATGATGTACTTCGACTACGACGGCACGCAGCTGATGGTCAGCAGCGACGTCGGCGGCACCGGTTACTACCGACTCGACGCGAAAGGCCGGGCCATCGCCGCCTTGCAATTCTCCGGCGGCGCGGAGCTGTACAAGTTCTCCTACGACGCAGGCGATCGCTTGCTCACGGAGATCGATCCCACCGGCGACAGTCGCTCCTACAAATGGGAGTACGACGACCGCGGCTTCGTCACATCGATGGCCATGGCGCGAAAGGGCGAGAGCTGCCAGCGCACCTGGAGTTGGACGCACGGACCCATCGAACGCGTGGTGGTGCGCAACGAAGCCGGCGTCACCGTCGAATCCTGCCAGTACGACTTCGACGATCTCGATCGCCTGGTTTCCGCCCATTGCGACGACGTCATCGCGACTTGGCTCCATCCCAAGCCCGACGTCTTCGTCACCAGCATCTCGCAAGCGGGTTTCCTCAGCCGCGTCGAGAAGGCGACCGGCACCTGCCAGAAGCCGACGCGACAGAATCTCTCCGCGCTGATCGAACCGACCCTCACTCTCCGCGGCGACCCGAGGCCATCACCGCATCAGCTCCGTCGCCTCGGCAGCTACGACATCCCGAGGCCCGTGCGCCGCTGCGACTGACGGTTGCGAGTCAGGGGCAGGTGGCGCCGCCCGGCGTCGGAGTGAGATCGCAGATGGTGCGCGGCTGGAGGGTCCAGGTGCAGAAGTCGAGGTATCCGACGCCGACGATGCTGGTGAAGGTCTGACCGACGGTGACGGTGGGGGCAGTGGCCGCGCCCCGGTAGTAGATGATGTCGCCCACGGCGAGCTGCGAGGGGTCGAGGTAGAAGGTGCCGAACGTCGTGTCGCCGGCCATCGTCGCCGTCTTCGCTTTGACCGCGTTGATCTGTACGAGGCCACCTGCGTACTGCAGCACCTTCGCGCCCGACTTCAGGTCGGCCGGGTCGACGACCAAGGGCGTGGGCACCGCGGCGGTGCCGGTCTTCTTGTAGTCGCAGAGGATCACGCTGGGCGTGGTGGCCGGATTGGGAACCGGCAGCGGAGGGGACCCAGCGCCGCAGGTCGCCGCGCTCGGACCGGCGATGTCGTAGGTGCCCGCGAGATCGAGCACGTCACCGGGAGCCACGTCGTTGGCGATGACATCGCCGTTGGTGCAGAAGGTCCCACCGGAGTCGCTGGCGACCGCGTCGGTCCCGCGCGCGGTGACCAACGAGCCCGAGTACGGCGCGAAGGCCGCGTGCGCATCGGCGACGAACAGGCCGTACGTGCAGCGACCGGTCTTGCTCTTCGAGACCAAGAATTTGCGGCTGAGCGCGATGACGCCCGTGAGCTTCACGGGATCGGAGTCGGCCGCCTTGGTCGAAGAGGCCGGGTCGTTGAATCCAGCGAGCGATCCGCTCTTGGCACCAGGCGCGCAGGCGCCAGCGTCGGTGACGGCATCGCTCTTCGCGCCGTCGGTGCCGCCGTCGATTGCGCCGCTGTCTTCCGGAGCGCTGGTGTCTTCGATCGTCGTGTCGGACGCGACGCTGGTGTCGATCGCGACTGCGGTGTCGGCCGCCGTGTCGGTCACCGGTGCGTCTGCGCCGTCTTCACTGCACGCGAGCGTGGATCCGACGACGGCTGCGAGAAGCCAGGAGCCGATGCGTTTCATTCGTCTCTCCTGCCATGCTCCGGCCGGCAACGCCAACGAGGGGAGAGCCCTCGTCTCTTGGCCGCGAGTCCGATCAAGAGCGTCGTCGCGAGCATCGATCCGGACGCGTGCGCGCCGTACGTGCATCCTGAGTCGGAGGAGGGCGCGGGGATCGTCTTGGGATCGACGCAGATCCGATCGTTGGTGCATGTGAAGCCCGTCTTGCAGTCGCTGTCGCGACCGGGCGCGCACGTCGCAAAACAAAGGCCGTCGGTGCATCGGTAGGGACTGCAGTCTTTCACGCTGCCGTCGACGGCGACCGAGCCGTTGACCGCCTCGGCGACTCCCCGTCTACTTCCACACGCGGACGGACATGTCGATTCAGCTCTTCCTCATCGACAAGGTCATTCGCTTCCAGATGAAGCGACGTTTCCGGCGCAATCCGGACGTGATGCTGCTTCGTCCGATGATGCGGGCGATGGAACGTCGAGCGCCGCGCGTTCCCGCCCACGTGGCGGTGACGTCGATGAAGCTCGGAGACGTGCGCACCGAGAAGCTCACCCCGGCGAACGCGGATACGAGCGGTGCGGTGCTGTACATCCATGGTGGTGCGTTCATCGCCGGCACACCGGTGACGCATCGGGCTCTGACGTGGCGGCTCGCTGCCGGCCTCTCGGTTCCGGTCTATGCGGTGGAGTACCGCCTCGCGCCGGAGGACCCGTTCCCTGCTGGCCTCGAAGACATCGTCGCCGCGTATCGTGCCCTCCTCGAGCTCGGTGTCTCGCGCATCTTCGTCGCGGGAGATTCAGCGGGCGGAAACCTGACGCTCTCGCTCACGTTGAAGCTGAAGGCGCTCGGCCTGCGTCTCCCCCACGCGCTGGTCTGTCTCTCGCCGGCCACCGATCTCGTCGGCCATCTCGAGTCGCATCGAACGAATGCCGAGAGCGACGCGATGTTCGATCCGCGTCTCCTTCCGCTCGTCGCGCCGCTCTACTGCCCGAAGGGCGATCCGGCGGACCCGCTGGTCTCTCCACTGCGCGGCGACGTGTCTGGATTTCCGCCGACGCTCATCCAGTGCTCCGCCATCGAGCTCCTGCGTGACGACGGGGTGAAGATGGCAGAGAAGCTGCGCGAGGCCGGTGTCGTCGTGGAGCTCGAGGTATGGCCGGCCGTCTATCACGTATGGCAGCTCTCGGCCGACGTGCTCCCCGAAGCGCGACGCGCCATCGACAAGATCCTCTCGTTCCTCAAGCGCCTGTCTCTTCGCTGATCGTCAGTCGTCGTCGTCACCGCGCGCGATCCCGAGTCGCTTTCGCAGCGCACGCGCCGACTGGCGCGAGACCTCCACGGTGTGCCCGCGCACGGTGCGGGCCGCATAGCCACCGGTCGCCACCGGCTCGAGGCGCACCACGTGATCGAGAGCGAGCAGCGCGCGCCGATGCACGCGCACGAACCGCCCTTCGGGCAACCTGCGCTCGAGATCCTGCAGCGTGAAGTCGGTGATGAGCTCCTCGTCGAGAGTGACGATGGTCACCAGCGCGCCGTCGTGCGTCGCGTGGGTGATCCGCGCCGGATCGACGAGGACGATCCCGCTTCGCGTCTCCACCGGCAACTTGCCGATCGGTGGCTTCACCCTCGCGCGAGCTCTCTCGATCGCCTTGCGCAGTCGTTCGAGCTCGATGGGTTTGAGCAGGTAGTCGACCGCCCCACCCTCGAACGCCGCCACCGCGTGATCGGCGTGCGCGGTGCAGAAAATCACCACCGGTCCGTTCGGTCCGAGAATGCCGAGCGCATCGATCCCGGAGAGACCCGGCATGTGGATGTCGAGCACCGCCACGTCGACGCCGCCCTGCTTCACCCGCGCGATCACCTCTTCGGCATCGGCGCATTCGGCCACCAGGGTGACGCCTTGCACTTCGGCGAGCAGGCGCGCGAGACGTTTGCGCGCGAGGAGCTCGTCGTCCGCGATGAGCACGCGCACCGTGCTCACGAGATCACCTGCGGTCCGCTGCTCGGGAGGTCCATGGTCGCGATGGTGCGATCGCCTTCGCCGTGCACCGAGAGCTTCGCCGCACCACCGTACGCGAGCGCGAGTCTTCGCTCGAGGGTGGGCAATCCATGGCTGCCTTCGCGCGGCCCGCCGTAGGGTCCGGGATTCTCCACCGTGATCGTGACGCGGTCGGCCGCGCGCTTGGTGGTCACGACGATCCGTCCGCGATGCCCACGCGCGGGACCATGCTTCACCGCGTTCTCGGCGAGCGGAAGGAGCAACAACGGCGGGACGCGAATGGTTCCTCCTTCGCCGACTATCTCCAGCGCGAACAGCTCGGGGTCGCGTCGAAGATGCAATTTCAAGACGGTGCGCACCACCGCGAGCTCTTCGTCGAGCGTCCACGCGAGCTGCTTCACGCCGGTGAGCACCGCACGCAGCAACGATGCGAGCTCGAGCACCGCAGTCTCCGCGGTCTCCCCATCGGTACGGCACCACTCGGCGATGGCGTTGAGCGTGTTGAACAGGAAGTGCGGATCGAGCTGCGCCCGCAAGGCCAAGAGCTGCGCGTGCTCGGCCTCGAGCGCGAGCGCCTCGGCCCTCATGCGTTCCCGTCGAAGGCTCGCCTCCCAACCGATGTCGCGACCGAGACCCCAGCCACCGACCATGAAGAGCGCGACGTCGATGGGGATGCTCGACGACGCGGTGAGGAAGGTCTTCCCCACGCCGAACAGCGTGGGGATCTCGACGCCGACCACGTGGACCACGAACAAGGAGAGGCTGACGTACAAGAGGAGCCTCGCCGCGCCATGACGAAACTCGAGGCCAGCTGGGAAGAGCACACGGAACATGACGGGCGCGACCAGCACGAACGCGAGGCACAACGCGACGCCCACGAACGCCGCGCGGTGATCGCGGCTGTACGCCCGTTGCGCGACCACCAGCGTGGCCGAGAGCACCGCGACGGGGATGATGCGTCGAGGCACGAGCAGCGCACGCAGCGTGGCGCGCACGATCGATTCTTCGTCGCGCTCGACGAGGGACATTCCGGCGAGCGCAGCATAGCTCACGGCTCCGTCACGCTCGGACAGCGAGAGAAGCCGCGAAGCGCGCGCAGGCCCCGAGGCTGCGTGTGCGTCCACGCGGAAATCAGCTGTGCGCGCACCTCGCGCGAGAGCTTGGGATCGTTCGCCACCACGCACGCGTCGGCGGAGAGCGACGCGAGATACGCCACGTCGAAGTGCGCGCGCGCGAGGTTCTTCCGCGCCACGTATCCATCGGCGTCGAACCACGCCGCTGCCAACGTGACGCCTGCGAGCGCGGTCATCGTCACCGGCGCGAAGAGGCGGAACCCGCGGAACACGCTCTTGAACAGCGTGGTCGCGAGCACCACGAACGCGCCGAGCACGATGAACGCGACGCCGAGGCGAAGCAGCGTCGCGCCATAGGCCTCCTCGTAGAGCCGCAGCCGATGGGCACACGAATAGAGCGCGACGCCGGTGAGGACGAGCACCACGGCCTCGAGCCCGATGAGCGCGCGGCCACCCGGCACGCGCTCGTCAGAAACCGTGAGCAAGCGATGTCCGATCACGACGAGGCCGACCGAGAGCATGGTGGCGAGGAGCAACTGGTAGAACCCGGCGTGCAGGTTGCTCGCGTACGTGAGCGCACCGCGCGCTCTGACGACCTCGTGACCGCCGAACTCGGTGTCGCGATGAACGAACGCATAGAGCAGGAACACCGCGGCCACCTGGGCAAGGACGATGCCCCAGGTGAGCGAAGAGACCCGCGCCGTCTTGGGCTGCATCTCGAGATGGCGATAGGGCGCGTGCGCGCTCGGACCGCTCGCGACCGACGCGAGCTCCCTCACGAACAGCCCGTTGGCGAAGGCGAAGAACCCCGCGGTCACCGCCGCACGGATCGCGAAGATGGCCGCGGAGTCGAGACGGGTCTCGATGCGGCCGATGGTCGAGGCGAACCCCGTGTCGCCGCAGAGGAGCAACGTGAAGACGCCGGAGATCGGCAGCCCGAGCAGGAGCCCGGCCATCGTGCGTCGCGCGACGTTGCGATCCTTTCCGTCGAGCACGAGGAGCGCGTCCCGAGGCAACAACGCGGTCGCGACGATGGCGAACGGCGTGCGGAACAGCGTGGAGAACGCGCGCCACGGCAGCGCGCCGAGCTCGGCGAACGAGAGCTCTTCGGAAACGATCACCGGCAACGAAAGCAGCACCACCACGTTCGCGAGCAACGCGACCACGCTGGTGAACGCGCTCCGATGGAACACGAAGGCCGCGCCGAGCAGCGCGGCGAGCACGCTCGCTCCGATCGCCGGCGCCTTCAGCGGACCGCGAGAGAGCGCGACCAGCGTGACCGCGATCATCATCAGGTCCCACACCAGCCAGTCGAGGCCGAGACCGGTTCGGAAGAACAACGCTTGGGTGGCGACGCCGAGGATCACGGCGGCGAGGAGCACCTGGGGCGCGCGCGCGGTCGTGACGCGCGGAGCTTCCGGTGCGGGAGACATGGTCGCTTGCATGGAGGTCAGCCAAGCACGCGATTGGGCGCGAAATCGTGCTCATCCGCGTGAACGGTCGCTGGCCTCGGTCGAACGGTCGGAAGCTCGCCGCGCGCGGCCGCCCGTGGGGCTCCCTTGCCGGCGTCGAAGCTCGATGAGCCTCACGTTCGCACCGATGCTACGAAGATCGCGTGCGGCGGTGGCATTGGTTCGTCGTGGCCGGAGTCGTCGTCGCGGTGCTCTCCGTCGCGACGTCTCGCTGGCGCAAGCGCGGTGTTCCACCGAAAGCGAGCGCCCGACCCCTCGAGGAGCACGGTGGGCGGTGCGCGACCAAGACCGTTGCGGGCGGCGTGGTGCCCTGCCCGTACATCGGTACCAAGGGAGACGATCTCGGCGCGGCCTTCGCCGACGAGACCGAGGGCGCTTGCCGACTCGCCGGTCAGCTGGTGATGCCGAGCGGCGAGCTGGTCGCGGCCGATCCGTTGGTGTTCTTGAACGATCGCGCTTTCCCCGTTTCGGTACCTCCAGGCACGTATCCCGTGTTCCTCGCGCAACCGAAACGGCTCTCGGGGGACATCGCGTTCGCGCTGCTGCGCGTTCGTGAGTCACGGCCGGTGCGGTGGGAGATCGCCAAGCTGCCGGGGGAGAAACCCGGAGCGCACTTCTATCAGGTCGACTCGGGCACCGGGTGCTACGTCGATCGCATGACCGCGCGGACGATACTCGCGCGCGAGCAGGCCGAATTGGATCGTCAGACTGCGGTGGTGTTGCAGAGCGGTGTCGATCCCAACAACGCCGAAGCGTGGCATCGAGCGATGGACCGAGCTCGCAAAGAACGAAAGGACCTCCTCGAGCTCCTGACGGACGCTGGATACGGCCGCGATCGAAGCGCGAGCCTCTGCGTCGACGCGGAGAACGGAGGAAACATCGTGGTGTTCACCAGCGGTGCGGGCGATGGCAGCTACGGCGTACACATCGGTCGTGACGCGACCGGTGCAGTCGCCGCGTTCGTCACCGATTTCGCGCTCGACTCCGAGCCGTGAGCGACCGAGCCAGGAACGACGAAATTGACTAGACTGCTCGGCTCGATGGAGCTGAGGGAGGGGGCGACGTTCGGCGAGCGATATCGGCTCGAACGCTGCCTCGGCGAAGGCGGGATGGGCGTGGTCTGGTCGGCGCGCGACGAGCAGGGCGATCGCCATGTCGCCCTGAAATTCCTCCGTCATCGCACCGAGGAGGGCGCGACCCCGAGGCCGCTCGATGCGCGCGGGGTGCGTAGGTTCGTCCGCGAGGCGCGCGCCGCCATGGCGGTCGATCATCCGAACGTCATCAAGATCCACGAGATCGTGGCCAACGAGACCATGCCCTACATGGTGATGGAGCTCCTCCGCGGAGAGTCGTTGGGCGTACGCCTCCATCGGGAGAAGCGACTGTCGCTTCGGGAGACCGGGCGCACGCTGGTGCCGGTGATCTCCGCAGTGGGATCGATCCACGCAGCTGGGATCGTTCATCGCGATCTGAAGCCAGACAACATCTTCCTCGCCGAGGACGATCGAGGTCGCCTCGACGTCCGCGTCCTCGATTTCGGCATCGCGCGACTGACTGCCAAAGATGGCGCCGCGGCGCAGACCGCGGGCCTCACCAGCACGGGCGCGATGCTGGGCACGCCCTTCTACATGTCGCCCGAGCAGGTCTTCAACGAGAAGGACATCGATCACCGCGCGGACGTTTGGGCGCTCGGCGTGATCCTCTACGAGTGCCTCTCGGGGGTGCGACCGATCGACGGCGACAGCCTGGGGCAGATCTTCAAGGCGATCGCCGCGAAGAACATCCCACCCATCGTCACGCACGTCCCCGATCTTCCGAACGACGTCGCCGCGATGATCGGCAAGATGCTCACCTTCGATCGCGATGCGCGCATGCGCGATCTACGCGAGGTGCACGAGCTGTTGCTGCATCACACGAAGATCCACTCGACAGCGTTCGGCGCGCCGACGCCGACGCTCGATTTCGACGAGGGTCCGGTGCAAGCGGTCGTGCAGATCACCCCGGGAGCGCACGCGACCGCAGACACGTTGAGCAGCTCGCTCTCGCGGACCGCACCGGACACCAAGGAGCGCCCGCCGCCGCGACGGGGGCCGCTGATCCTCGGCGTGGGCGCAGCGATCGTGGCGGTCTCCGCGTTCTTCGCGCTGCGCAGCGGCCCCACGCCCGTGGCCGCACCCGCGGCTGCGTCGTCGCCGATCCTGGCAGCATCACCCTCCGCGATCGCGGTGCCGATCGAGCAAGCTCCCTCGGCCTCGAGCATCGCGAGCGCCGCTCCGCCGGTCGCCAGCAGTGCCCCGCCGATCGCTCCGGCGAAGATCGTGCAGAAGCCCGTCGTGCCGACGGTCAGCGCCGCGCCGGCAGCATCGCCGGTCGCGAGCGTCGCGCCGGCCGCGCCTTCCGAAGCGGCGACCAACAAGACCGGCATCCTGAAGAAGTGGTGATCATGCGCCGGCTGATCGCTCTTCTGGTGCTGACCGTCGCGCCCGCGGTGCACGCGCAAGGTGAGGACCGCGCGCGCGAGCTCTTCCTCGAGGGTGTCGATCTCACCGAGTGGGGTCAGTTCGAGGAGGCACTGGGAGCGTTCGAGAAGTCCTCCGCGATCCTCGCGCGCGCGAAGACGACCTATCAGATCGCCACCTGCGAACGGCTGCTCGGCCGCTACACACGGGCCCGCAAGCACTACCGCGATGCGCTGGCCGCGAACGCCGGCGGCGAGATTCCCGACGACGTGGTGCAGAGCACGACGACGATCCTCGCCGAGCTGGAGAAGCGCATCGCGCGCATCGAGCTCGACGTGCGACCGGAGCATGCGTCGGTCGCCGTCGACGGCAGACCGCTGGAGAACGCCGGTCTGCGCGATGGAAAATCGTTCTTCGTCGCCGGAGTCCTCGCGCAGGGACCCGGCCGATGGACTCCAGTCGGGCCCTTCGTGATCGAGGTCGATCCGGGTGCGCACGTGGTCACCGTCACCGAGCAAGGTCACAACGAAGCCGCGCAAGGGGTAGCGGTCGAATCGGGGAAGACGCGGGCAATCACCATCACGCTCACGCGGTCGGTGGCCCCGGTCTTCGACACCGAGGTCGATCCACTCCGAGTGCGGAAGCGGACCATGGGCTGGTCGTTCGGCGCCGCCGGCCTCGCGCTGATCGCCACCGGCGCGTATTTCGGGGTGCGCGCGGTGCGGCTCGATCACGACGTCGTGTGTCCGAACGGCTTCTGTACCGATGACGATCTCGAGACACGCGACAGAGCGCGCACGTCGGCGCGCATCGCCGACTTCACCCTCGGCTTCGGCCTGGTGTCAACCGCGATCGGCGGGTGGCTCCTCTATTCCTCACGCGAGCCGGTGAAGCGAACGTTCGCCATCGCGCCTCACGGAAGCGGCATCGCGATCTCGGCGGTGTGGTGATGATGCGGCGCGTGCTCCTGCTCCTGCTCCTCGCGGCATGCGAGAACGTCGCTGGGATCTCCGAGGCGCGTCGCTGCGAGATCGGCCGGAGCCGCTGCAGCGCGCCCGACGAAGTGGAAGCGTGCACCGCCGAGGGGTCGTCGTTCCTCACCTGCGCGACGCCCGATCCAGCATGCCGCGATGGTGCGTGCGGCAAGTGCGTACCCGGCACCACATACTGCCATCGAGGTTTCGCGCGGCGCTGCGCGGTCAACAGCGAAGAGTGGTTGCCCGAGTCCTGTCCGTTCGTCGAACCGGGGATCGACGCACCCGTGATCGCGAGCGACGCGACCATCATCCGTGGCGAGAAGAGCCTCGCGCTCTCCCCCTGCACCGAGAATCGAACGTGCTCGCGCACCTGCGCGGCTGGCTCGACCGTATGTCTCTCCGACAGCGAGCTCGTCCGCTGCTCGACCGACGGCGCCACGCAGACCATCGAGACCTGCGCCAAGTGCTCCTTCGGCCGTTGCGTCACACCCACCGCCACCGCGATCGCAGCCGGCGCTGAGCACACATGCGCGATCCTCGAGGACCGCACGCTCTGGTGCTTCGGCTCGAACGAGTTCGGTCAGCTCGCGATCGGAGCGAGCTCGTCGTCCCGTCCGGTGCCGTCTCGCCGCAAAGGCGTCGTGCGGCTCGCGCTCGGTCCGCGGATCACCTGCTCGATGACGACGATCGGCGTCCCGGACAAAGACGTGCGCTGCTCCGGCGCCACCCTGCCCGGCTCCGAAGCGGCGATCGAAGAGTGGCTCACGACGAGCGGGGTCGTCACCAACGTCGCCGCAGGCCTCGACTTCGTGTGCGCGCTGCGAGGGGGGAGCGCGATGGGATGTCTCGGCAGCGATCTCGTCGACGCGAGCATCGGCAACATGATCGAGCTCCGCGCCGGTACGCATCATCTATGCGTGCTCGAAGACACCGCGCACGCCTGGTACTGCCTGGGGCCGAACGTCCGCGGCATGCTCGGCGTCGGAAGCTCGGCGGGAAGCTTGAAGGACGCTCGCAAGATGCCGGGGAGCGAGGGCGCGCAGATCGCGCTCGGTGACATGCACGGCTGCGGGGTCTTCGCCGGCTCCGAGCTTCGATGTTGGGGGAGCAGCGATTTCGGAGAGACCGGATCGTCGGCCGACAGCGACGCTCCTTCGAAGGTCGCGGGCATCGGGCCGGTGCTCGCGGTCGCGGTCGGCGCGCACCACTCGTGCGCGATCCTCACCGATCGCACCGTCGTCTGCTTCGGTGACAACAGCAACCTCCAGCTCGGCACCGACGCGAAGGTGCTGCAGTCGATCGTGCCCATTCCGGTGGTCGGGCTCTTCGGCGCGCAGGCGCTCGCCCTGGGCGACGGCCACTCCTGCGCGCTGCTCACGACCGGTGAGATCCGCTGTTGGGGCACCAACACGTCCGGTCAACTCGGCGACGGAACGCACGTCTCGAGGCGACTCCCGGCGCCGGTGCTCTGGTGATCCGAGAGTGATCGATCAGCGGCGTCGAATCGCGAGCAAGGCCATCACGATGATCGCGAAGGTCCCGCCCTCGGACGAGCGGCCCATCGCGCAACCACCATCGTCTTCGGCGGCGGGCGCGGGGATGCACGTTCGTGATGGCGCGTCGCACAGATAGCCCGGCGCGCACTGACTGCTCTCGGTGCAGCTGTCGCGGCAGGCCGCAAAGACGGGCTCGCAAGCAAACGGTGCGCACTCGAAGGTCAGACGTGCGGACTCGTCGCACGTCGAGGCGCCGCACAGCGCTGGTCCGACGCCGGTCGAGGGACCGGTGCACTTCGCGATGGAGCATTGCGTGCCGGTCCCTGCGGGGACGCAGCCACCCTTTCCATCGCAGGTGGAGACGCAGGAGCCACTCGCTCCGCACGTGTTCTTCCGATCGGTGCCGTAGGGCTCGAGCGTGCAGATGCCGGGAGCCCACGGGAGCGCGCACGAGTGGCACGGCTCGCTGCAGTCACGATCGCAGCAGACGCCGGCGACGCACACACCCGACGCGCACGGCTGCGTGACGCTGCAACCGACGAACGATCCGACCACCGGTTTGGTGGATGCGTCGGGAGGTCGCGTATCGATGGCGACGTCGGTCGCCGAATCCGTCGAGGTCTCGGCGCTGGTCTCGACCGTCGCATCGACACCTGCTTCGCCGCCGTCGCATGCACCCGCGATGCATTTGCTCGAGGTGCACTCCTCGTCGATCACGCACGCGGCACCCTTGCCGAGACCGCCGAAGATCTCGGAGGTCGAAATCGGCGTCGACGATGTGTTGTATCCGCCAACGATCAGGATGCGCCCGCCCGAGATCGGGATCGCGGCGTGATCCCAACGCGGTCCGCTCAGCGCCGGGCCCTTCGACCACGTGCCGGTCTTCGGATCGTAGACCTCCGTCGACGAAGGCATCGGGCCATCGCCGCCGGCCAACAGCACGCGGCCGGTCGAAAGAATGGTCGCAGTCGCTCCGGCGCGCGCGGCACCGAGGTCGGAGATCTTGGTCCAGCTGCCCGAGGTAGGATCGTAGGTCTCGGCGAGCGACATCGGCAGGCCGTTGAATCCGCCGGCGGCCAGCACCTTGCCATCGGCGAGTCGCACGGCGCCGACGTCGAGGCGAATCATGCTCATCGCGCCGGTCGCGGTGAATGCGTTGGCCGAAGGATCGTAGAGCTCGCAGTGCGAGAGCAGATCGACGCTGGGATCGCGACCCCCGGCGATCAGAACCTTTCCGCTCCCGAGCAACACCGCCGAATGTTGCACACGCGGCTTCACCATCGCGCCGGTCGCCGTGTAGCGCGAGCCGGCAGACGCCATGGGATCGTACAGCTGCGACGCGACCGCCGTGCCGGCTGGGTTCTGCCCCCCGGCGAGCAGGACCTTCCCGGATGCGAGCGTCGTCGCCGTGTGCCAATCGCGATCGATCGACGACGGATCGGGGGTGAACGTATCCATCACCGGATTCCACAGCTCGTTCGCGCGACCTGCGAAGAGCACGCGATTGAGCGACGGGAGATAGGTGAGCGTGTGATTGGCGTGAGGATTCGCGGAGTCTTTGACGCGAGACCATTTCCCAGTCGCGGGATCGAACACCTCGTTCGACGAGACCGCCGCCGTGGCGTCGAACCCACCGGAGAGCAACGGTCGATCGATCGTGTACGTCGTCCATGCGAAGAGCGCGCGCGGCAGGTACAACGAGCCGGTCGCAGCGAGAGCCGCCGAGCTACGCGACGTTTGCGAATCGCGCGTGGCGCATCCCACGATGCACACCGCCAAGAGCGCGCTGGTCCCGACGCGCATTCACTTCCTCCGCCGTCGTCGTGCGGCCGACGCGATCACGAGCACGATGAACGTCGCCGCGGCGGTGTTGCGGGTACGCGGAGAGAGCGCGGAGAGCGCGCAGCCGCCGCCGTCGTCTGCCGGTGCCACGGCCGCGCAGGTACGGGTGTTCACGTCGCAGACGAATCCGTTCGCGCAGTCGGACGACGCGATGCACTCGGTGCGACACGCGCCGAACGCGGGCTCGCAGATGTAGGGCGCGCAGTCGAACGGAACGACGTCGGCGGTCGGACACTTGGCGCCGGCCGACGCACAGTACGCGGGGCCCGCGCCGGTCGACGACGTGACGCAACGATTGCGCCCGCACATCGTGCCGGTGCCTGCGCCGATGCATTGTCCCTTGCCATCGCAGGTGCCGAGACACGTGTTGGCCGGTCCACAATCGCTGCGCAGATCGACACCGATGGGCGCGAGCGTGCACTTGCCCGGGCTGGTGAGGAGCGCGCACGAGTGACACTTGTCCTCGCACGCGGTGTCGCAACAGACGCCGTCGACGCAGAAGCCGGTCGAGCAGTCACTCGCCTTGGCGCAGCGGGTGAAGCCGTTCACCGTCGGCTTCGGATCGACCACCGGGGCGGGCTCCTCGGCGATCGCATCGGTTCCAGGCGTGCCGGTGTCGACCGAGGTCTCGCTGCCGCTATCGACGGTGCCCGTGTCTGCCACCCCGCCATCGGGGATGGTGCACTTGCCGGTGCTCGTGTCGCACGCACCGGTCGTGCAGTCGGCCCCGGTGGTGCAACTGGTCTTGCAGGTCGTCGCATCCGCGCAGACCAGCGATCCGGCGCACGGCGTCGACGTGCCGTACACGCACGACGTCGTGGTGCCCGAGCAATGGCCGGGCGTGATCAGCGCGGCACCGGAGCAACCCGTGGTGCCGCAGCTCGCGGCGGCCGGCTTGGGCGAGCAGGTCCCTTCGAGGCCTGCGATCGCGCACGATCCACAGTCGGCGGTGCAAGCCGTGCTGCAGCAGACACCGTCCGCGCAGATGCCGCCGGTGCACTCGCTGCCGGTGCCGCACGGTTGTCCCAGCGTCTTTCCGCCGACGCACTTTCCAGCGCTGCAGTAACCAGTGGTGCAATCGGCGGTGGTCGTGCAGGTGGTGGCGCAGGCGCCGAGCGTGCACGCACGGTATGGAGCGCAGGTGCGCGCGGCGTGTGGCGATCCCGAGTCGACGTTGCTGCACGTGCCGACCTTGCTCACGACATCGCATGCTTGGCAGTTGCCGGTGCACGCAGTGTCGCAACAGACGCCGTCGACGCAGTTGCCTTTGGCGCAGTTGCCGCTCGCCGCGCAGGCGACACCGTTCCCGAGCTTGGGGACGCAGGCTCCCGCTGCGCAATAGCGACCGGTCGCACAGTCCGTGTCGACGGCACACGAACCGGTCGCGCAGCTGCCCGACGCCGCGCACGCATAGGGGCTCGGACAGGTGCGCGTACCGTGCGGCGTACCGACGATGGTCGTGCAGGTGCCGAGGCTCCCCGCGACGTCGCACGCGCTGCAGGTGCCGACGCACGACGACGAGCAGCAATACCCGTCGACGCAATTGCCCGTGGAGCACTCGCCGCCGAACGTGCATCCGGACCCGCTCGGCTTCTTGGTCAGACAGGTCTTCGAGCCGAGCTCGCAGTACGAGCCGGTCGCGCATGCCGCGTCGCTCGCGCACGTCGTGGTGCACGCGCCGGCGGAGCACAGGAGGAAAGGGCTGCAGGCGGTGCGCGATCCATGCGGCGCATCACCGGTGACCGGTGAGCAGACGCCTTTGCGTCCTGCGACGTCACACGCCGAGCATTGCCCGGTACACGCCGTGTCGCAGCAATACCCGTCGACGCAGTTGCCGGTCGGACAGGTGCCGCCCGTGCTGCAAGTGACTGCGTCCGGCCAATAGACGGAGGTCGAGACGACGTTGCCGCCCATCACCAACACGCGACCGCCCGAGAGCTCGGCGACCGATGGATACAATTTTCCGGCGGGGAGCGACGTGATCGCCGAGAACGACCCGGCAATCGGATCGAAGATCTCGACCGCGCTGGTCCCGGTGCCGAACGTCGGACCGGTGCCGCCCGCGATGAGCACGCGACCATCGGTCAGCGTGATCGCCGCATGCTCTCCGTGCTCGGCGGTCATCTTCGGACCCGCGGTGAACGTGTTGGTCGCAGGGTCGTAGTAGTCGGTCGTCGAGACCGCGGCCGGCCCTGCTGCACCGAATCCGCCCGCGATCAGGTACTTGCCGGTGTTGGGCCCCTTGGTGAGCAAGGTGAGCGAGGGCGCGACGCGCGCATCGGACATGTTGTTCACGGTGGGCGTGGTGCTCCACGTCGCCGGATCGAGGATCTCGGCGGTCGACAAGTAAGGCGACTCGCGTCCGCCGGCGATGAGGATCTTCCCCGCGTTCGGACCGGTGGTGAGGAGCGCGGCGACATGGCGCGTGCGCGCCTTCGACAGCGGCGCGACCGCCGTGAACGTCCCGGTCCCGATGTCGTAGTACTCGACGTTGGAAAGAGTGCTGCCGATCTCTCCCCCGACGATGACGACCTTGTTCGCCGCGGGCACCAACGTAGCCGTGGAGAACAGGCGATTCGGGACCTTCGGGTTACCGGCGGCGGCCGTCGACTTGAGGAGCGCGGGGTCGTAGAGCTCGGCGGCGACCGGCGCCGTGTTGTTTCCGTCGGCGAGCAGGATCTTTCCGGTCGGGAGCAGCGTCGCAGTCGACCCGTAGAGGTGCACCGAGATGGTGTGCTGCGGCGTCGTGTCGGCGACCCACGCATCGGTCACGGTGTCATAGAGATCGATGTGGAAGTCGTTGACGCCGCCGAGGACGAGGAGGCGTCCATCGGCGAGCTTGTGCACGAACGGCCGCGCGCGCCCGTCGGTCATGGTCGACGTGAGCGCGATCCAGGCCGGATCGAGCACGATGGGATAGGTGAGGCCGTGGACGTCGAGCTCGACGATCAACCGATCGCCATCGAGCCGAACCCTCGGCGTGCGCGTGATCTCGTGCGCATCGATGGCGACGATCGGCTCGGTCGTGAGCACGACGCGTCCCGCGGCATCGATGGCCTCGACGCGTGCCCCCTGCACGCGCAGCGCGGAAATTGCCGGTCCGCGGACGATCTTCCAGCTCGCGACGACCGGCGCCTCCGGCCCGTGCAGCACGCGCAGCTCCTCGACGCGGTCCGGCTCGGCGACGTGGATCAGATCGGTGGCACGCAGCGCACCTTCGTGCACGACCGCACGATCGGCGACACGCGGCTCGGCCGAGAGCGTTCCCTCGGCGGTGAGATCGAGCCACGCGCCTTCGCGACCGGGCGACGCGACGTGCAGGGGACCATCGGCGCGCGAGGGGAGCAGCGCGTCGATCGCCCCTCCGCGAAAGCCGCTGACGCGCGCGATCCGGAACCCGCCCCCGGCACGCGCGAGCGCACCGCCCACACCGGCATGCGCCGCGAAGGTCGCGTGCCCACGCACGATCGAGATCGCCAACGGTTGGGAGACAGAAGCGATCGGTGTCGAAGCATCGGCGCCGGTATCGATCGGCTTGCCCTGCGTGCATCCGAGAGCGACCAGGCCGAGGAACGCGGCTCTTCTCATCAGGCGAGCCTCATCCTGATTGACCAGCGCGACAAGTCTCGCGTCAGGGCGATTCGCAGCGCAGCTTGTAGACGTCGGCGAGCTTGGTGCCTGTGGCGATGAGCGCGTCGGCCTTCTTGATCTCGTCGTCGATGATCGGTTGCAGCTTCTCGAACGGCTGCGCGCCGACCGCTTCACGACCGTTGATGAAGAGCGTGGGCGTACCCGAGGCTCCCGCGTCGTTGCCGACCTTCTGATCGGCGAGCACCTCGAGCTTCACCGACGGATCGTCGATGTCCTTCAGGAAACGGGTGATGTCGAGACCGAAGATCTCGCGCGCGTACTTCTCGATGGAAGGAGGATCGAGCGCCTTCTGGTTCTCGAACATCTTGTCGTGCAGCTGCCACGCTTTGCCCTGACGGTGCGCCGCTTGGAACGCGATGGCTGCGCCCATGGCCTTGTCATGGAACGACAGCGGCTGGTTGCGGAAGACGATCGCGACGTCCTTCGGATACCGCTCTTCGATTTGCTTGAGGGTCGGACCGACCCTCGAACAGAAGGGTCATTGGAAGTCGCTGAATTCGACGATGGTCACCTTCGCGGCGGCCGGCCCCTTTCGCGGATTCCAGGCGGCGATGGCGATGTACTGCGGCTTCTTCGGTGCCTCCGGCGCTGCCGCCGCGGGCTTCGACTTGGTGCCTTGCTTGTCGTCGATGGCGGCGAGGATCTCGGCGAGGCTCTTGCCATCCTTGGCCATGTCGGCCGCGAGCTTCGCCATCGCCGGGCTGCGCGGACAGTTCGGATCCTTCTGCAGACAGACGGCGAGCGTGCCGTAGCCGCAACCGCACTCGCAGTTGCGCTCGTTGAGCGCCTGCATGACGAGGGTCTTCTGCGCGTCGGAGAGATCGGCGAGGAACGCCGTGGTGCTGGGCAGCAGATCACCGTCCTTGATCCACCCGACGGGGAACTCGCTCATGCTCGCGTATCCGCCGGTCGCCTTTTCTTTCGCGGGAACCGCAGACGCGCTCGGCGCCGTCGCGGTCTTCGCCGATCCGCGATTCGATTCGCGTCCGGCGATGAAGCCGATGGCGAGGCCCGCGAGCAACGCCCACACCACGTTGTAGGTGCCCGGCCTTTCGGGCGGCGGCGCGGGCGGCTCTGACGACTCTTGCGGCGACGGCGGGGCAGGCTCGGGCGGCTTCGGGCGGCGACGCTTTGCAGAGGCCATCGATCTCCTATACCTCAGCGAACCGGTCGATAGGCGCCGCACGGAAGACGCGTGCCGCCGATGACGATGCCGAAGGGCCCGTAGACTTCGCTCGCCTTTCGACTCGCCTTCAGCTTCCCGTCGGGCGACCACACGAAGAGATCGGCAGGAGCGGTGCCGGCCCCGTTCTCGTAGTCGGCAGTGTAGACGTTGCCCGCTTCATCGACGGTGACCGGGACGGCGATCGCAAGGCCGGCGGACGAATCGAGCAGGGTGGTGGTCACCGCATAGGGCGGCTTCGCGTCGAAGCGAACGACGCGATCCCACATCGCCGCGAGGATGGTGTCGCCGCTTCCGTATTGCAGCCCTTCGACGATGCCAGTCAGCGAGATGGTCGCGAGCGGCATCAACGTGTCCTTGTCGACTTTGTAGACCGCGCTCTTGGCACCGAGCTGGCTCCCGATGAACAGGTTGCCGCTGGGATCGCAGGTGACGCCGGTGAGCTCGCCGGTCGGCATGGTGAAGGTCTTCACGAACGTGTAGTCGGAGGCGTACTTGTGGATTTCGGCGGTGCCGCCGGTCGACGTGGTCGAGTAGATGTTGCCGAGGTGATCGAAGATCACGTTTTCGGTCGGCTGCGATTTCACCTTCGGATGGCACGCGACCACCACGTTCGGCTCCGAGAACACGCAGAACGAATCGACCGCGGCGACCACGAGATTTCCGGACGCATCGAAGGCCATCCCGGCAGGGCCCAGGTCGTAGCTCTGACCAGGCGCGGGGAGCACGGTGCCGAACTTCGGGTGGGTCCAGCGCGTCACCAATTTCAGCGAGGCGTCGAACTCGAAGACCTCGGCGTTGCGTGCGCCGGCGAGGAACACGTGGCCGGCGGTGAACTTGCTGGTGGGACCGACCTCGGCGACGTCGAGCGAGATCCCGGAGTCGTCGAGCGCAGTGTCGAACGTCGAGCTGTCGGCGCTCGCTGCGTCGAGCGGTGTGCTGGTCGGCTCTGCCTCGCCCTCCGAGCACGCGACCAGACACGCGGCCAACCAGACCATCCTACGCATGGCGGTACGCTAGCACCCGCTACGGCGCCTGCGTCGGAACAACACGACGAACGGCGCCGCCAGCCACGCGATCGCGCCGATCGGATCGGCGACCTTGGGCGCGATGCCGCAGTTCTTGCAGCAGTCGCATTTGAACGTGCTGTTCCAACTCTTCGAACAGCCTTGATCACGACACACGCCCTGACAGGTGCAGTCGCAGCCGCTGCTGTTGCTCGTGTTGTCGTTCTTGACCGGCGGTGTGGTGGTGGGGGGCGGCGTCTTCATCTCCTCGAGGCAAAGATGCGCGGAGGTGTCGCATTTGAATCCGGTCGGGCAATCGCCGACGCGCAGACACTGCAACTTCGGATCGCAGCTCTCGCAGCATTGACCGTCCTTGCACGCCGCCGACGTGCATTCGGCGCCGCCGGTGCATGCAGAACCGCTCGCCTGCGGGACGAACAGCTCTGCCGTCGTGACCTTGCTCGCGAGATCGTTGCCGCCGATCACCAGCACGCGATCTCCGGAGAGGATCGCGGCGGCGTGATTCGCGCGCGCGGTGGTCATCGATCCCGCGCCGAGGAACTTGGTGCTGCGCGGATCGAACCCTTCCGCGTCGACGAACGCGGAGCTCCCCTGCGCGCCTCCCACGGCCAACACACGATCGCCCGACAAGAGCACGGTGGGGATGAAGCCGCGTGGCTTCGCCAGAACGCCGGTGAACGAGAAGCTGTCGCTGGCCTCGTTGTAGATCTCTGCTTGTCCGTTGGAGTTGCCGGCGGCGATGAAGATCTTCCCGTCCGAGAGCGTCGATGCGCTGCACCCGGTGTGAGCGAAGAGCAGCGGGTTCTTGGTCTTGTGGAAGACGTTGGTCGAGGGATCCCACAGCTCCGCGTCGGTGACTCCGCCGCATACCACCAGCACCAATCCCTTCGGCGTCAGCGCCGCAGCCACGCCGTTCGCGCGTGGCTTGTCGAACGAGCCTGCGGTCTTGAAGCTCTTGGTGGCGGGATCCCACGTCTCCGCCACTTGATTGCCCGAGGTTCCGTCGGTGCCGCCGACGATCAGCACGCGACCGTCGGCGACCTGCACGGCGGCATGTCGCGATCGCACCTTCGCCATCGTGCCGGCGGGCGACCACTTGCCGGTGCTGGGATCGAAGAGCTCGGCGGTCGAAACGCCCTCGCCACCGACGACCAACACTTTGCCGTCGAGGAGCGCCGTCGCGGTGTGGAACGCGCGTGCGGTGGTCGGGCTCGCGGTGGCGGTCCAGGTGTTGGCGGTGGCGTCGTAGATCGATGCGCCCTCGGTGACGATGGCGAGCACCTTGTCGGCCCCCAGCGCCGTTGCGGTGATCCCCGCGCCGCCGAGCATCGGTGACGGCACCGCGCTCCACGACGGATCGAGCACGATGGGGAAGGTCATCCCGTGCGGATCGACGTCGACGGTCACCGTGCTCCCGACCAAGCGAACGCTCGCCGCGCGCTGCAGGTGCGTCGCGTCGAACGCGACGATGGGATCACTCGCGAGGCGGACCCGCCCCTTTGCATCGAGCACTTCGAGGGTATTCTGCTTCACACGGATCTCGGAGACGTGCGCGCCGAGACGGAAGGTCCACTCCGCGCGTGTCGACGCACCGGTGTGGAAAACGCGCAGCTCCTCGAGCTTCCCGGCGCTCCCCACGAAGAGCGCGTCGGTGTGCGGCGCGATCTTCTCGAAGACGATCGCGCCGTCGGCGAGACGCGGCTCGCTGCGAGGGCTCGAGAGCTCGATCGAGATCTCCGGATCGTCCATCGCTTCGATCCGCATCGGATCGTTCGGTTTGGAAGGGGCCCATGCACGTACGCGCGCCCAGGCGCCGAACGTGTCGAGGTTGTCCGGCTCCACCAAGCGATAGCCGCGCGGCTCGAGCACCATCCCACGCGCGGATGTCGCGAGCTCCAAGTGACCGCGAGCGACCGCGACAGGATCGGCCTCTTCACCTTGCGAGCAGGACACGGCAACGAGGACCAGCGCGAGCGCGATTCGCTTGATCATCCAGCAAGCGTACGCGAACCTTTACATGTAAACGACTCGCACATCGTCCCCGTTGATGCCACAGCGACGCTTTCAATCGAGCGAGATAGCATCGCGGGATGTGGAGGAAGGCAGGGGGGGCGCTGCTCGCCGCAGCGATGGCCAGTTGCGACCACGGGGCTGCGCCGGAGGTCGTCGACGCGTCGACCGAGCAACCGCTCGACGCATGGGTCGACGCCTTGCGCACCAAGTTCGTCGCAGCGGGTGTCGACGGCGCGCACCAGATCATCGTCGAAGCCGAAGCCACCCGCATCGATCGCGGAGGCAGCGTGGTGCGCGCGTTCTTCGGAGAGGTCGAGAGCCCCGCGCGCCTTCCGAACTTCGCGGATGGCGCAATCGAGCTCGCCGTGCCGCGCGCGCGCGTGCGGGTGAAGTTGCTCCGAACCGACCATGTCCCCGCGCGCGTCGGCAAGGCCGTGGTCACGTACGACGACGCGGTCTCCGGAGGGACTCTGTTCCACGTGCCCACCGATGCCGGAACCGAGGAGTACGTGCTCCTCCATCGCGCACCCAAGGAGCGCGCGCTCCGCTACGCCGTCGAGCTGGACGAAGCTGCGGGGCTCCGCCTGGTGGGGAACACGTTGGAAATTCTGGATGCGAGCGGTGATCCGCGCCTCCGCACCACCGCTCCGTGGATCGTCGATGCGCGCGGCACCTTGCGCGAGGGGACGATCGCCATCGAGGGCTGCGCATACGATCGCAACGAGGCAGGTCCGTGGGGGCGCGCGGTGGTCGACCCGGGCGCGCGGAGCTGTGAGGTGATCGCGCGCTTCGACGATCGAGATCTGACGTATCCGATCTTGATCGATCCAGCCTGGAGCGACACCAGCAAGCTCGCTTCCAGCCGTACGTTCCATCGATCGACGTTCGTGACCAAGGCCGGCGTGTGCGCGGGCGGCTGCGTTCTCGCGAGCGGTGGAAACTTCAACGACGTCCTGCTCACGTCCGCGGAGCTGTACAACGTCACCGCGGGCACTTGGGCGACCGCGGGATCGATCCCGGGCGGCGCGCGCTGGCTGCATGCTAGCGAGCCCACCGGCGACGGACGCGTGCTGGTCGCGGGTGGATGCACGGGTCTCAAGGACTTCGACGATCCCGGAACCGCGAGCGCTGCCATCTACGATCCCGCCGCTGGTTGGACCGCAATCGCGCCGATGAAGGCCGCGCGCGGAACGCACATGGGCGCGTCCGCCAACAAACGCGTGTTCATGAGCGGCGGCGGCAACAAGACCGGCGCTGCCGGCGCGTTCGTCGTGCTGAACACGGCCGAGGAATACAACTTCGCCACCAACACCTGGAGCAACCTCGCCAACATGAGCAGCGCGCGCCGGCTGCACGGCTCCGTGGCCTGGAGCGCTCCGGCGCCGCTCTCGATCATCGTCGCGGGCGGTTACCTCGCTGGAACGCTCAGCAGCGTGGAGGTGTGGTCGGGCGGCACCTGGACCGCGCGTGGAGCGCTCAACGGTCCGCGATACGGCATGGCCACCGTCGACGTCGGCAATCACGTGATCTTCGCAGGCGGTTTGCCCAGCACCGGCACACCCAGCCCGCGCATCGACGACTACGACAAGATCGCCCTCACCACCACGCCCTTCGGATCGGACCTCTCGGTGGGACGAGGGCTCTTGGCCGGAGCACCTTTCACGGTCGGCACCGTGACGCGCGCGCTCTTTGCCGGCGGCACCTCCGCGGTCGGCACCGGATCGAATCAAGGGGTGGTCGCAGCAGACACCGTCGACGTCGCGACGGCCAAGGCGTACCCCCACGCGATGAAGTATCGGCGCGCGGGCGCGACCGCGACGCCGATTGGTGGAGGTCGGGTGCTGGTGGTCGGCGGTCGCTACGGCGTGACCAGCGCACCTCCCACCTATTCGGCACCCGCGAAGGAAGAGATCTTCGCACCCTCTGTCAGCGGCGCCTGCACCGACGCGATCGTGGGCGAGTGTTCTTCGCTCAAGTGTGTCGATGGCTACTGCTGCGACTCCGACTGCACGGACCAATGCGCGGCCTGCAACGTCCCGGGCAAGCTGGGGAAGTGCTCGCCGGTACCTGCGGGCACTCAAGCGGTGTTGCCTCGGGCCCAGTGCACGCCATTCGCGGGCAAGTGCGGCTACAGCTGCGATGGCACCAACACCAAAGCGTGCGGCGTTCCTCCGGCGACCACCGTCTGTCAGGACGCGACGTGCGGATACAACACCTCGCTCAAGGCCTTCGCCGAAACCAAGGCTGCGTACTGCACCGGCAGCGGCTCGTGCGCGCTCGGCGGCGTGACGCCGGTCAGTTGCGGTGCGTACACGTGCAGTGGCACTGCTTGTCGAAAGACGTGTACTGCGGCCACCAGCACCACCGATTGCGCGGCCGGATACACGTGCAAGAGCGGTCTCTGTCAGACCACCGGTGACAACGGCACAGTGTGCACGCGCAACGACGAGTGCAAGAGCATGCATTGCGTCGACGGCGTCTGTTGCTCGAGCGCTTCCTGCACCGCACCCAACAAGTGCAACGCCAACGGCAAGGGAACGTGCTCCAAGCCGCTCGCGACCAAGTGCGCGCTCGGGACCGAGTGCGGTACGGGTTATTGCATCGATGGCGTGTGCTGCGACGCCGCGTGCACCGGTCAGTGCGCCGCATGCAACATCGGCGGGAGCGAAGGTCACTGCGCCGCGGTCGCGGGTAGCCCGGTAGGAACAAGGCCGGCATGTCCCGGCACGGGCAAGTGCCAATCGAAGTGCGACGGCGCCACCACGACTGCGTGCAAGGCCTATCCAGCCGGTGAGACGCCCTGTGTCGACGCTTCGTGCAGCGCAGGGGTCGAGACCGCGCAGGCGACCTGCAACGGAAAGGGAGGTTGCAATACGGCGAAGACGACGACCTGCGAGCCGTACGTGTGCGCGGCCACTGCGTGCAAGGTCACGTGCACGACAGGCGCCGACTGCACCGCGGGTTACGTGTGCAAGTCAGGCAACTGCGAAACCAGCGGTGCGCTCGGCACACTCTGCGGCGACGACGCCGAATGCACGAGCAAGCATTGCGTGGGTGGTCAGACCCCGGACAAGAACGTGTGCTGCTCGGTCGCGACCTGTCCCGCGGGAACCTACTGCGCGGGCGTGGAGGCCGGCACCTCTGCGGGCAAGTGCCTCAAAGAGCGGGCCGAGACCTGCACCATGGGCAAAGAGTGTGGCAGCGGCTTCTGCTTCGACGGCGTCTGCTGCGATCGCGCGTGCACCGGTCAGTGCGAAGCGTGCGACATTCCGGGCGCCGAGGGCATCTGCAGCGGCATCACCGGCGCGCCTCACGGCACGCGCACGGCATGCGACGACGGCGGTCCCAACGTCTGTCGCGCGCTCGCGTGCGACGGCGACAAGAGCGTCACTACTTGTCTCTCCTACAAGAACGGCCCCAGCAAGGAGTGCGCACCGGCGAAGTGCGAAGACGGCGTCGTCACCGAGGCGTCGTTCTGCAACGGAGAAGGCGGATGCATCACGCCCGATCCGAAGAGCTGTGGCGCCTATCTTTGCGATGCGACCGCATGCAAGACGAGCTGCACCGCTACCGCGGACTGCGCGACCGGCTACACCTGCGTTTCCAACAAGTGCATCCCTGCCGAGGCACCGCGTCCGACCTGCACCGCGGACAAGGGCGGATCGATTCCGCCCGAAGGCGGAGCGGCCCGCGCGTGCGCACCCTATCAATGCAATCCCTCCACGGGTGATTGCTTCACCGAGTGCACGACCAGCGACGTCTGCACCAGCGGCAACGTCTGCGACGGCAACAAGTGCATCCCCGGCGCCGCCGCTCCCACCGAAGAGAGCGGCGGCTGTGGATGCACCCTTCCCGGCCGCGATCGATCGTCGCACGCGGCGTTGTTGATCGCGCTCTTGGTGATCAGCCGGGCGTCACGACGACGGGATAGGTGACGCTGGTCTCGAGCCCCGCCCTGGGGAATGCGAGGCCGTTGGTCGCCTTCTCGATGCAGGAGACGAAGGTCGCATCCAAGACCGCCGGCGCTTCGCTGGTGAGACCGGTCACCGTCCCGTCCGCGAGGATCTTCAGCTTCAAGGTGATGGTGCCCGATGCGCTGGGAACGCGCGTCATCAGAGCATCGGCGCAGCTCTTGTAAGCCGCACGCGCGCCACGGAAGACGTTCTTGATCTCGTTCGGGCGAAGACGCGACGAGAGCGCGATGGAGACCGGCGCGGTCGGCAGCTCCTTCATCTGCGCGAACGACTCTTCGACCTCGGCGAGCTGCGCGTCGCGCGGGGCTCCGATGAGGATCATGGGCGGCGCGTTGTCGCGATGCTTCACCGCGATCACGCCTTCGCCCTTCTCGAGGCGCGCGATCACCTCCGCGCTCGGCATGGGCAACAGCTCGTCGTAGCGCGCGGGGATCTTGCGAGTGCCGAGGTCGAAGTAGAAGACCACCAGCGCGTCGTCGTACTTGCCGCGTTCGGCAGGGATGCGCGTCCACCCCTCCGACTGCGAACGATGCGTGTGTGCGCTCAGCTTGTCGTCGCAGAGCGGGCAGATCTCACGCTTCTTCGCGCGCATCGCGTCGGCGATGGCGAAGGTGCCCAGGCGCTCGCTCGCGCCGCTGCCGCCGATCAGATACTCGCGGATGTCGACCTTCCCGTCCTTGGGCGGAAAGTACTTCGCCAGCGCCTTGGCGATCTCGGCCGGGTGGCTGCCCGATTCGTCGCGCGGCGGATGCTGCACCGATCCGACCACCAACTTCTGCAGGAGCTCGTCGGCCTGATCTTCGAGCGCCCACGGGTGCTCGTCGACATGCTTCACCATCAGCGCTTCGACGGCCTTGATCGCCTTCTCCTTGTCGCCAGTCTTCTCCAACGCACGCGCGAGGCCGAGCGTCCCGAGATCGCGCGTCGCTTCGGGGAGCCCCGGATCGAGGAGGGCTTGTTCCAGCTTCGCCTTGGCCGCCGCGGGATCGTGACCGACGTCGAGATCGCGAATGGCCTGCTCGATGGCGAGCGCGGCGGGCGACGCGGCGACCACGGGCGCGCTCTTGTCGGTGGGGCTGGTGGTGGGGGCTGCGCAACCTACGAGCGCGATGAGAGCGAGAGCGATGTTCTTGTTCATGGGAATCTCCTTCGAAGGAGGAGTCTGCACATCGACGTTGTTCGCTCGTTCTCGGCTGGTTAACGGTTCTGTCACCGGGTGAAGCGGTACCCGCCGCCGCGCACGGTCACGAGGTGCTGCGGCTCGCGCGGATCGCGCTCGATCTTCGTGCGCAGGCGGTTGATGAAGTTGTCGACGGTGCGCTCGGTGCCGAAATAGTCCGCGCCCCAGACGCCATCGAGGATCTGCTGGCGCGACAGGAGCGCGCCCTCGTTGCGGAGGAAGAACGCGAGGAGCTTCATCTCCTGCGCGGTGATCTCCTGCGATACTCCTTCGCGCTCGAGTCGATGCGCGCGAAAATCGGCGCGCACGATCCCGAACGCGACGTCGCTCATCTGATCGCGTCGATCGCGCGACCGACGAAGCGCCGCGTCGATGCGTGCGAGGAGCTCGCTCACGCCGAAGGGCTTGGTGACGTAGTCGTCGGCGCCGAGACGCAAGCCTCGCACCTTGTCGATCTCCTCGCCCTTGGCGGTGAGCATGAGGATGGGCATGTCGCGGTTCTTGCGACGGATCTCCTCGCACACCTCGAAGCCGTTCATCTCCGGCATCATCACGTCGAGCAGCACCAGATCGGGGAGCTCGTCGAGCGCGAGCGAGAGCCCTTCGGTGCCGTTCTTCGCCACCAGCACGCGATATCCCGCCGAGCGCAGGGTCTTCTGCAAGCCCAGGCGCAGAGTGGGATCGTCCTCCACGATCAACACGGTCTCTTGTGCGTTCATGCTCGGATCCGGATGGTGAAGGTCGAGCCGCGCCCGACGTCGCTGTCGAGGAGCACGCGTCCATCGTGCGCCTTGGCCACGTGGAGCGCGAGGGAGAGGCCGATGCCGGTGCCTTCGGTCTCGCGCGTGAGTCGTTCGTCGCCGCGCTCGAAGGGCTCGAAGATCCGCTTGCGGTCGCGGCGTTCGATGCCTGGGCCCGCGTCTTCGACAGAGATCGAGACATGACCGTCCTCGCGCGCTAGGCGAACACGGAACGGCGGCTTCGCGTATTTGCGCGCGTTCACCAAGAGGTTGTCGAGTGCGACGCGCAGCTGAGAAGCGTCGACGCTGGCCGTCACCTCGGGGAGGGTTCGCTCGACCCGCGGCATCGACGGATCACGCGCTTCGAAATCGTCGATCGCCTCGCCGATCAACCGATCGAGCCGCACGTCTTCGCGGCGCGCGACCACCCGGCCGGCGGCCATGCGTCCGAAGCCGAGCAGGCGATCGACCATGTCGCTCATGCGCCGCGCCTCACGTGCGAGCGCGTCGTGCACTTCCTGTCGTTCGTCCTCTTCGACGCGCTTCTGTTCGAGGAGCTCGGCCAACATTCGGATCGACGCCAGCGGAGTGCGGAGCTCGTGCGACACGGTGGAGACGAAGTCCGTTCGGAGCGCGCTGCTCCGGCGCTCGGCACGAAGGCGCGCGAACATCGCGAGCGCGGCGAGCGTGGCACCGAGCGCGCCAACCCCCGCGATGGCCGCGAGAATTCGACGGCTGCGCGTCGCGCGCCTCGCGAGCGCCTGCGGATCCTTCGGCGTGACCAGGATGCGCAACGACGGTCCGAGGTTCGCGACCCCGTGGATGCCGGGCGCGGAAACACCGGGATCGCTCGCGAGCACCAGCCTCGCGCCGAAGCCCTCGGGCGCAGAGAGCCAGGACGCAATGGAGACCGGGTAGGCCGCGACGCCCACGAACCGACCGTCGGCGAGGTGCTTGGTCCGCGCGATCAACGCGTCGGTGCGGATCGAACCTTCGCGAATGCCGCGGCGTGCACCCGGATTGTCGAGCGCCGTCGAGATCGCTTCGACGCGCGGATCGACGTCGTCGAGGAGCGTGACCACCGAGGCAGCCTGCGCTCGGACCGCATCGGCGCGCATGGCCGCGCGTTCGTCGAGACCGAGCCTCCTGCGATGCGCGCGGGTCCACGCCTCGACCCGCGGGAGATCCACGACCGGATCGAGCGCGAGGATCGGCCAATAGAATCGACCGCTCGGCGCGCGCGCGTGCTCGCAGCTCGCGAGGATGAAGGCGCGTGCGCCCTCGGCCGGGAGCTTCGATCGCTCCTCCTCGCATCGGGGCGGCGCGATCTCGTCGTGTTCGCCCTCGGTCTGGGCCGGGATCTTCAGCACCCCACCGGCGTCGAAGACCACCGCGAACGCGAAGGGGGGCGGCACGATGGTGTGCGCGACCGCGGCGTCGTCTCCGGCGATCGACGCAGGGATCCGCTGTGCCGCCGCCTCGAGCTCGCGATCGATCTGCGCGGAGAGACGCGTCGCCGCCGCTTCGACCGCCAGCGAAGCCTCACGCTGGATCGCCGCGTCCTCGCTGGAGAGCGCACGAAACCCGAGCGCGCCGAGCAGACACGCAGGCAACAACGCGAGGGCTACGAGGAGCCACGCATCACGCAGACGGACGCCCGAGACCGGCAGCACGATCTCGAGCATCTCCCGGCGACGTCACGGAAATGTCATGGGCGCGAAGTCGCTGGAATTCATTGGGATCGTGGGCGGAGAAGACGCTGACCTCGCTCCCGTGCGCCTCGTGCAGCGCGCGCAAGCGGCGGTGGTTGTCCCGCACGCGCTCGAAGTCCCAAGCGACCGTCCGCTCGAAGGCGACCGCACCGAACCGCGGCTTCTCGCGCGACCGATCGACGGTGCCCTCGTGGAAGTACGCGTCCCCCGCGTGAAGCAGCCAGCGATCACGACCCCTCACCGCGATGGCGGAATGCCCCCGCGAGTGACCGCTGAGCGGGATGGCCACGATGTCGGCGCTCAGGCCAGCGAGCGGCTTGGCACGCTCGAACCCGAACCAACGCTCTCCGTCGATCTGCGAGTAGGTCTGGAACCTCGGGTTGTGCGCCCAATGCACCGCGCGATACCGCGGGCGATCGAGGAGCGCGCGCACGACCACCGCCGCGCGATGCTCGTCTGCGTGCACGTGCACGGTCGCGTGCGGAAAATCGGGGAGCCCACCCGCGTGATCGAGATCGAGGTGCGTGATCACGATGTGCCGCACGTCCTCTTTCGAAAACCCGAGTTGCTCGACCTGCCTGACCGCAGTCTGCAACGGATCGGGCTGCAGCCCGACCAACGCGACGAAGGGCGCTCCCAATCGCTCGCGCGGCCTCGCGCAGTCGTCGAGGCCGATGCCGGTGTCGACCAGCACCAATCCATCGCGCTCGGTCTCCACCAGCAAGCAATGCGCGACCATCTTTCCCTGGTCGTTGATCAGCTTGCCCGCAGAGGGGCACATCGTGCAGCAGTCGAGGTGGTGAACGCGCATGGGCCTTCCAGCCTAGACGATGCCGCGGCGAGGGTATGGGCTCAGGCGGGGCCCTTTTCCCGACAGAATCCGCCGATGCACACGTTGGTGGTGTTGCAGCAGTCCGAGTTCTTGGTGCACTTGTCGCCGATCTCGGAGCACATGCTCATCGGCGGCTTGTTCGAGCAGACCAACTTGCCGGAGGCGTCGGGCTTGCAGTAGCCGTCGCAGCACTCGTCGCCGGTGCCGCACTCCGCGCCTTCCTTCTTGCAGGGGTCGAGCACCCAGAAGCCGCGCGAGTTGCCGGCGAGGAGCTCCTGCGCGGGAAGGTAGAACGCCGGATGGCTCGCGTCGGTGCCGGGCGCGGCCGACAGATCGATGGCGGCGACCCACAGCTTCTTGGTGGTGATGTTCGTCACCAAGTTCACGCCGCGCGGATCGCTGCAATAGGGAGGAATGACCGCTTCGTTGCCGTACATGCGGCGACTGGTGAAGACGACCCACGCGTACCCGCCCGACGGCGCCGGGTTCACCGTCGGCTCGTAGTTCAAGTTCACGTCGTCGCCGTGATCGGGATCCATGCCACCGACCGACACGCCGTCGGCGGTACACGCGAGCGAGTACGGCGTCTTCAGCTTGGGCAGGTAGCCGGTGCCGTTGAGTTGATCGAGCGACGTGACCTTGGTCGCGTCGGTGATGTTGGTCCAGGCGATGTGCGCCTTCGATCCCTTGCGCGTGTACATGTCGCCGTGACCGTTGCCATCGCTGCCGGCGACGGTCTGCTGCTGGAACACGATCGACGCGCTGTCGGGGAAGAACGCGGGCCATCCCGGGCGAGTCATGGCCGGCGATCCGGTGTTGTCGACCACCATGATCGCCGAGCCGAACGTCTTGCTCGCGAGATCGAACGGCGCGACGAAGAGCTTCTGCGTCGGATTGGTGATCGATCCGCTCGCCATCGGATTGAAGACGACGAGCTTGCCGGTGGGCGCGAATGCCGGCGTGCCGATGTTGGTCGCGGTGAGACCCGTGGTCGGAACGTTGGCGGCAGCCGCGGGAAGATCGAGGAGATTCCCGGCCGACGTGAGCGCGACGCTCCCATCCGGATAGACGCCGGGGAACTCGTTGTAGACGCCGTGGGTCGTCTCGGTCGATCCGGTCGGCGAGAGATCGTAGCTGTAGCTCAGAGGTCCCGCCTGACGCGCGGTCACCAGGCGCGAGCCGTTCGCGGAGACCGAGTGACAGACGCGGCAATTGTTGGAGTCGCCATCCGCACCTGCGACGAGCTTCGGTGCGCTGTCGCCGACCTTGATGCCGAGCGTCGCGCCGCCGAACCTTCCGTCGCCGCCGACAGCGCCCGTGTAGTTCTTCGCGAGGCGAGTGCCATAAGAGTTGTAGTAGACGACGCCCGAGAGCCTTCCCGGCGCGACGGTGTACGTCTGCGAGATCGGGCCGTACGCGACGCCGCCCTTCGCGACCACGAGCTTCATCACCAATCGATCGACGCTGCCGTCCGGTGCGAGACCGCCTGCGCTGTCGGTCGCTTGCTTCCACACGTCTTGCGGGATCGGATGGCGGATGAACTTACCGCCGGTGGTCGCGAGGATCGCGGGCCGACCGAACGTGCCGGTCCACGTGTAGCTGCCGCTGGTGGTCGCGAGCGAGATCTGAATCGCGTCGGCATCGCCGATCGACCAATCCCACATCAGAAGCGGCGCCAGCATCCCCCGCGGGAACACGGTCTTGTCGTACGGATAGAGCAGACCGAGCCCTTCGGTCTTTCCGTCGCTGGTCGGCGCACCGAGCGCGGTCTTGGTCGCGCCGTCGGTCACTTCGCCGCCGAGGCCCTCACCGCCGACACCGCCGATGCCTCCACCTTCGGTGAGCGACGGCACGGTGGTCGCGACCTGACTCGCTTGCGCGGCCGTCGCTCCGTTCTGCGTGCTCGTGAGCTTCACGTGCACTTGTCGCTTGAGGATCGTCGAGCCGTATGCGGCGCTGACCGTGACCACGCCACCGGTCTTCCCGGTCGGCACCACGATGCCGCTCATGCTCGGTCCGGGTGCAATCGTTGCGACGTCGCCTTTGTCGATGTCCCAACCCGCGTTGACAGGTGAGCCGCTCGACGTCGAGGTGTACGTGACCGTCGGCGAGGTCATGCCGACCGGAACGGTGATCGTCTGCAGTGTCGAAGGCTGCACGTCGAACCCCGCGACCACGTCGCCGGTCCCATCGGGCGTGCCCGGCACGTCGAACATCGAGCCGCCGTCGCCGGGATCGCCGTCGAGGTCGCCGATCGCATCGTCGCCCGGGTTGTCGAGCGGAGGCCCTTCGTCGGTGCTGCCGCCGCATGCCGCGATCGTCGCGCCCACGGCGCCCGCGACCATCCACACCCAACCGAGCCTTCGTCCGAACATCCTGTAACTATACATTCCGAACGGCACTTCCCCAGCCCGCAGAGCGCGGAAATACGCGATCTTTCACATGCGTCACGGAGACGATGTCCGCGCGTGTGCGACTCAGGTCAGGATGCTCTCGAGCCAGCGTCCGAGCGCCTGACCGTCGGCCGGCTGGTTGCGATAGCCGACGTAGCCGTCGGGGCGCACGAGATACAGGCATTCGGATCGCGCGCCGTAGCGTTTGTGGGCCGCGCCATCGGTGTCGAAGATGACCGACCCGTCCCACTCGAGCGCGGCCGGTTTGCTCGCCTGCGGAACGACCACGTGCGCATCGATCAGCGATCCCCAACGCGATCGCAGCATGTGCGCGATGCGCCCGAGGTTCTCGTATCCCGCGGCGGTCGCGGCCGCTCCATCGAACAAGAGCGCGACATGTTTGCCGGTGCGGAAGAGATCGAAGAGGCGCTTGTCACCCAAGGGAAGATCCGCGGCGCGATCACCCGGCGAAGGACCGTCGCCGAACGCGGCCCAGTCGGCCAGGCTCGGCTGCTCGGTCTCGGTCGACGAGAGCACGTTCGCGCGCAACACCGACGTGCGGTCTTGCGCGACGATGGGGCTGTCGCGGTAGGCGACCTCGATCATCGAGATGGTGCGACCAACGCGCTCGCGCACGATGTCGAGGTTGGTCACGAACGACATCAACTGATTGCGCAGACCGACCGCGATGGGATGACGGAGCGCGCCGAACGTGCCGATCCCGCGCGTCGCCGCGTCGGTGCTCTCGAGCAACGCCTTCGCCACCGGCAGTCGCTCCGCTTCGTACGAATCGAGCAGCGCGGGCTTGGCCTTCCCACGCGTGACCAGCGCGAGCTTCCACGCGAGGTTGAACGCATCCTGGATGCCGGTGTTCATCCCTTGACCGCCCGCAGGGCTGTGGATGTGCGCCGCGTCACCCGCGACGAACGCACGACGATCTCGATAGCCACTGGTGCGGCGATGATGGATGCGGAACCCGACCATCCACGCCGGATCGCTCGCGTGCGCGCCCTCGGGACCGCGCTCGGCCAGCACCTTCTGGAAGTTGGGGAGCGTCGGCTCCAGCTCGGGCTGATCGGCCGTCATGATGATGATCATCCGATAGCGACCGTCCTTGAAGAGCGGGAAGAGCGCGAGCGGACCGTCGGGATGCAGGAAGGTGTGGATCTCGTCGTCGTCGGAACGACGCGGCCAGTCGACGCGGATGTCGGCTTGGATCAGGCGCTCTTCGTAGGGCGCGCCTTCGAAGGCGAAGCCGCACGCCTTTCGCACCGTGCTGTGCGCGCCGTCGCAGCCGACGATCCATCGCGCACGGATCGATTCACTGCCGACGGTGGCGTTCACATGGTCGTCGTGTTGCTCGAAGCGATCGAGCTTCTTGCTGCGTTCGATCTTTCCGCCGAGCTCGACGAAGCGGGCTGCCAACACCGCTTCGGTGTCACGCTGTGAAACGCCGCACGGATAGGGAAAGCGCGATTCGACCCCGTCGAAGACCACGTGGCCGACGCGTTTGCCCTCGCCGTAGATGCTCACACCGTGGAACGTGCGGGTGTGCTCGAGGATCGCGTCGCCGCAGCCCATCGCGTCGAACACTTCCATGGTGCGCGCGTGCACCACGGCCGCCTTCGACCAGACCACCGGCTCGGCCAGCTCGTCGATCACACGGCACGAGACGCCATGACGAAGCAGCTCGCATGCGAGCGTCAGCCCCGTCGGTCCAGCCCCCACGATCAGCACGTCGGTGTCGGTGCTCATCGCCGGAGGCTACTTCACCGGCGCGTCTTCGTCCGCTTCACCGGCGCGTCTTCATCCGCTTCACCGGCGCGTCTTCGTCCGCTTCACCGGCGCGTCTTCGTCCGCTTCACCGGCGCGTCTTCGTCCGCGCCGTCAGGGAATCGTGGTGGTGGTCTTGGCGACGCCGACGTGTCCGGCGAAGTCCTCTGCGATGATCATGATCTGGTAGTTGCCGGGCAGCATCGGGCGCGCCTGGATCTTGAGATCGTCGATCTTGTCCCACTTCACCTGCAGCGGCAGCTTCAACTGCGTCGCTTTCCCGGCGGTGTCGACGATGGTGTAGACCGGCTCGAACACCACCTTGCTCGGCGGCAGCTTCGCCGGCGAGAACGGCGTGTAGAAGGTCTGACCTTCGACCTGATCGATGAAGTAGCCGGTCAGGAGCTTCGATCCGGCGAGGCCGGCCGATCCCTTCGGCATCGCGAAACGGAGCATGACCACTTCGGCGGGACCGCCGATCACGCGCAGGTTCACGTCGGCGTCGAACGCAGTGGATTCGAGCTTGGTGTGGTTCACCACCAGCGGGAACTCGATGCCGCCCTTGCCGCCGAGAGTCGCGTACATGGGCGTCCACTTGGCGGAGATCTTGTTGGTGGTCTTGTTCCACGCGGTCACGCCCGGACCTTCCGGGAGCTTCTTGTAGAGCGCGGGATCGGTGACGCCGACGATCTCCACCGGCACCTTGTTGCCGAGGAAGTCCTGCGAGATCACCATCGTCGCCGCGCGCACCTCGCCGTCGATCTGCGCAGTCACCGGGCGCTCGCCACCGAAGGGATTGGCGGCGTTCTTTCCCACCACGATGTTCGAGACCTTCGGCGCCGTCGATGCCGCAAATGCATTGCCGTACGCATGGAGGAGCGACGACCACGGTGACGTCTTCCCGAACGGCGTCTTCTGATAGGAGGGGAGAAACTTCGCGACGCTCTCGGGTGGCGGCATGAACACGCTGAGCCCACGCGCGTTCACGCGCTCGGTGCCCATGTGCTTGTCGAGGCGCGCGGCATCGACGGCGGCGATCACGGCCGTCGCCGACGCCTTCACGTCCGGCTTCTTGCTGGTGTCGCGAACGACCGCGGCGACCTGCACGAGATCGGCGTAGCCGTCCTTGGGTCCGTTCACCGGATCGGTGCGCGGCCCGAAGGTGTCGACCGATTGCGAGGCCATGCCGAGGCCGATCTTGTCGTCCTCGAGAGAGGCCGCGACCTTGGTGGCGAACGCATCGAACGCCGCGCGCACCGCGGGGAACTTCGACATGTCGAAGAGCGCGGCGGTGACCGTGGGATCGCTGGTCTTCGAAGAAGGACCGTACGCGCCGCGCATCGCGCCGACGAACGCCTTCCCCAATCCCGCGCCGTCGAGCTTGGGATCCTTCGAGAGAGGCGCGAGCGCCATCGTGTACTCGAACCCCGCGCCCGGCTGCAGCTCCTCGCTCGCGACCCAGTACTTGGTGTGCGGCGCGATCGCGTCGGCGACCTCGATCATGCCCATCAAGCACGCGTCGGTCGCGAACAGATCGAGCTTGTCGATCCCCGCGGTCTTGAGACCGGTGGTGAGACCGTCCTTGAGCTCGGCCAGCGTCATCATCATCGGCCCCGGCTCGGGCGGCGCCTTCTCGTCGACGATGCCGCCGCGCCAACCCGATCCGTGATCCTCGATCACCAACGCGTAGCGCTTGGCGGGGAACGTCTTCACGCCCCAGGCGATGAAATTCGCGAGCTCCTTCGGATGCGACATGTCGATCTCGCCGAGATCGGACAGCTCCTTGGAGTGGATGATGGTGCTGCCGTCGTCGCGCGTGACGAAGTAGCGCTTGGCCTGATCCCAATCACCGTTGGTCTTGTCGTCGCGCGAGGCGGCCGGCGAGCCGGGCTTCGGGCGCCAACGATCGAGCTGCACCACCACGTTCACGCCCTTCACCGATCCCACGCGCTCGAGCTCGTCGAGGTCGTCGAGAATGGGCGCTTCGAGATCGTTGTCCGCATCCTGGTAGACGAGGACCGTCCACTCGGCGGTCCCCGCTTGGGGCGTCGAGACCGGCTCCCCTCCGACCGAGACGGGTGCGGGCGTGGGAGACGTCCCCGGCGGAGTCGCCGTCGTGGGCGGGGGCGCGGTCCCGCCCGGAACCCCACCCGGAATCAGTCCTGGCGGCAGTTGCTTGGCGATGTCCGGCGGAATCGGCGGGAATCCCTGGGCCAACGTCGCCCCGCTCGACATCACCGCCCCGATCACGACCGCGATCCCCGTCAACGTCCGAGCCCGATTCCGCATTTGGTTCTCCTGCCGACGCCATAGAGACGGCCGCAATGGTCCGACACTTCAATCCATCGCAACGATCTCGATTGGACAATCTGGTGGAAAGCCGTAAGGAACGCGATGAGATTCGGGGGGATCGTCGGGGCGCTGTGTCTTTCGATCGGGTGCGGAAACACGCCGCCACCCACCGCGACGGCCACCGCGCCGCCGCCACCGTCCGCGAAACCCGCGCCGATCGAGCAGACGCCTGCTCCGAGCGCGTCGTCGAGCGCGGCCGCTGCTCCGCCGAAAGGCGTGGTGCAGGTGATCGTCTCGAAGCTCGAGAAGCCGGAGCGCCTCGTGCTCGAGGGAGGCAACCTCTATTGGATCGATCGCAAGCTCGCGGGCGTCTTCAGCGCGCCCTCTGCAGGCGGTGAAGCGAAGCCGCTCGCCACCAATCAGAAGGGGATCACCGAGCTCGATGCCGACGGAAGCAACGTCTTCTGGACGACCAGCGACGGCAAAGGCGGCGGCACGATCATGAAGGTGCCGCTCAAAGGAGGAACGCCGACCAAGCTCGCGACGATCCCGCAAGGCGATTTCGGTGGACCGATCGGGATCGAAGTCGACGCGAACAACGTGTACTGGGTCGTGTCCACCAACTCCGGCTCGGTGATGAAGACCGGCAAGATGGGCGGCATGGTCACGACGCTCGCGACCAAACAGCGGTCCCCCTACGATCTGGTGGTCGACGAGACCGGCATCTACTGGACCGTCTTCGGCGCCGTCACCTCGGACGGCGCGGTCTACTCGCTTCCGCTCAAAGGCGGCGAGCCCAAGGTCATCGCCGACAAACAGAAGAACCCGTGGTGCATCGCCAGCGACGGCAAGTACGTCTACTGGATCGCCAAGGGCCCGCCGGGCGCGGTGATGCGCGCGTCGATCAATGGTGGCGACGCGACCGCCTTGGTCGCCGACGTGAAGGCACCGACGTGCCTCGCGCTCGACGAGACCCACGTCTATTGGACCAGCGACGAGACCGATCTGGTGTGCAAGGTGAAGAAGGATGGTGGCGCCGTCACCACGCTCGCCGAAAACCAGAAGAGCCCGACCGGAATCGCCGTCGACGCGGGCTTCGTGTACTGGACCGACAACGCCGACGGCACCATCGCCAGAGTTCCCAAGCAGTAACTAGCTCTTTGGGCGCGTGCGTTCGGGCGAGACGAAGCTGTAGCGACCTCGACTTCGTGTCGAGACCGGGGCGTTCGGTTCGACCTCCTCGTCATCGATGCGCGGCTCGGACGGCAAAGCCTCCGCCGGAATCGGCACCGCCTGCATCCGTCGGGTCGTGCGTCGCCGCTTCGTGTCCACGTTCGCGAGCCTGAGCTTTCTCATGCGTCCACGGTCGCGCTGTGCAGGAAGCTCGCCATGCTTTTCCAGCTCGATTTTCGCGTCCGCGCGCGTGGCGAAACGCCCCGAGCGAAGACGCCGGGGCTTCGTGCCCGCACGCGCACGCGACGAAATCCCATCACGACACGGCGCGCGCGTTGCAGTCGACCGCGATGGCTCGTGAAGAAGCTCCTCATCGTCGACGACGACCCCGCGCTCCTCAGCGCGCTCTCACGAGCACTCCGCGGCACGTTCGAGATCACCACCTGCGCCGATGGAGCCGACGCCATCGCACTCTTGTCCGAAGGCAAGACCTTCGATGCCATCCTCTGCGACAACACGATGCGCGAGGTCTGCGGCGTGGAGGTCGGCCGATACATCGACGGCCGTCATCCAGAGCTCCGCGAACGTTTCGTGCTGATGACCGGCGGTGAGCCGCCCGTGGTGCGTTGGCCGGTGTTGATCAAACCGGTCGCGGCTTCGGTCGTGCGTGACGCCTTCCGCGCGTTGCTCGATCCGTGAGCCATTCTGTCGCGACGGATGTGACCGAGCGATCACGGGAGCCCAGTTTTCTCGATGAATCCTCGCGGTACGCGCATTGCTCGACCGATCCCGTGCTTCGACAGCTCCCGCTCGTTGCGTGTCTGCTCTTCTCCACCGCCTGCTTCTTCCCGGGATCTCGCACGGGTCGTCATCATCACCATCGAGTCAGCGAGTCCGCCGCGGTCGCCGGGCTGGTCGCCGATGCCGTCGTGATCGGTATCGTCCTCGCCAGCGCCGCAGAGTCGCCCTCGTCGGATCGGATGCCCCCGCCGCCACCCGATACCGGCGCGTTCGACCAGCTCGCTGCGCGTCGCGCGCTCCTCGCCGTTCCCTACAAGGACTGTGGCGTCGGCGGCGTCGGCCACCTCATGATCGCCTTCGCACCCAACGGCACGGTGTCGAGCGCGACCCTCCTCGACGGCGACTTCACCGAAGAGACCGAGGCCTGCGTCACCGCGCGCTTCGAATCGGCGACGATGCCTCCCTTCGCGGGCAACTACCACCGCGTGAGATGGACGATCGAGCTGTAGATCAGATGTGGATGTGCACGTACGTGCCCTTGCCCGTGTCTTCGGTGGCGAGCACGCCGTGCCATCCTTGCGGAATCGGCGGATCGCTCCACAGGAACACCTTGCGCGCGTCGATGGGCGAGAGGTTCACGCATCCGTGCGAGCGCGGCGTCCCGTAGACGTCGTGCCAGTACGCAGCGTGGAGCGCGTACCCCGCCTCGAAGTACTCGATCCACGGGACGTCACGGAGCTCGAACTTGTTGCCGACCTCGTTGGCATCCATCGTCGCGGTGACGTGCTTCTCGCGGATGCGGAAGGTGCCGCGCGGGGTCGACTTGGTGGTCTTGGGATCACCGATCCCGTCCTGACCCGTCGAGATCAACGTCACGTACACCGGCTTCTCACCCTCCCAGAGGATGAGCGTCTGCTTGAGGATGCCGATGTCGATCCACTTCTGACCGTTCTTGAGCGGCACGTCCTTGGGCGGCCACTCGTCGGGCTTGCGGGCGATGATGATGTCCTGCTTTCGCAGCCATTTTCCGCCCTTGCCGTCGTCGCCCTTCATCTCGAAGTAGCGCGTGTCGCCGATGGTCTTGTCCTTCCCGGTGAGCGCGACCGACTTGCGGAAGAAGAGCGAGCCGCCGTCTTCCTTCGCCGAGCCGGTCTCGACGCCGGTGAAGACCTTGATCGACTTGCGCTGCTTCGCATCCTTCTTCGCTTCGGTGGGATACGCGAACGCGATCGGCAGGGTGAAGGTGTCGTCGAGCTTCACGCCGTGCCACGGCGAGCCCACGTTGGGCTTGAGCTTGCTGATCGGCACCATCCTCAAGTCGGTGGTGATCGCGAACTTGCGATCCATCGAGTCGGGGCCGGTCTCGAAGGCGTCGATGAGCGCGAGACCGGTGTGACGCTTCACGCGTCCCGCGATGATCGCGCCCTTCGGGGCGACGAAGGTGGAGAGATGCGGCACCGTGCGCTCGCCGGTCCCCGGGAGCCACCAGGGCGACTTCTCGTGCGCAGTGTCGGCGCCGAAGAGCTCGAGCACGCTCAGATCGGTCTTGGGTTGCGCGCCGTCGCCCTCGTCCTCTTCGTCGTCGTCGTCCTCGTCGTCCTTCTTCGCTTTGTGCACCTTCGGCGGCGCGGCGTCGGGAGAGATCTGCGGCTTCGGCAGCGACATCTCGCGCTCGGACTCGGGGACGTCGTTCGCGCCCGGCCACACCGCGTTGATCTCGGCTTCGTGCTTTCCGTAATACGTGAGGTGAGGGAGCAGCTTGAACTCGTACTGGAGCTGCTCCTCCTTGGTCGGCGTCTTCAGGTACAGCGGCGACACCGCGCGGATGAAGCCGTAGCGATACGGCATCGGCTTGGTGATGTCGGGCCGTCGATGCGACGTCGCGCGCAGGATGGGATTCTGCAGATCGGTGGTCGCGCCCTCGCCGATGCACACGTAGCCAGCCGGGGGCACTGCATACCAGCCGCCCTGACATCCTGCGGTCCCTGCCGGTTTGTCTCCACGACCGACGATGCCACCCGCGCGCAGATATCCGAGCTTGGCGCCTCCGAACTTCGGCTCGGCATAGATCCAGGTGTGCATCTGGATGCTGCCGAGCACCGACCCGGTCGGTACGGCCGAGGCGAGCGAGGGGGCGACGGCGACGAAGGTGCTCGGAGGCGCGCCCGCTGCGGAGGACGAAGAGCTCGCCGCCGCCGTGTCGACCGGCGGCGTCTTCTTGCACGCGAGCGGAAAAAAGCTCGCGCCCAGGATCGGCAGCGCGGTGACCGCCAAGATTCCGGCCGTGCGCAGGGTCACGAGGGGTGTCTGCAACGAACTCTCGCGGGGGGAAAGTGCAAGAACAGGTGGAGAAGGTTTGTGTGAACGCCCGAGCTCGCCCGTCCTATTTCCGTGACCCGAGCTAGGATGGCGCCTTCGTCATGACCTACCCCGCCATCGGCTCGTACGTCGCCGGCCGCTATCGCATCGATGCGTTGCTCGGTGAAGGGGGCATGGGCGCCGTGTTCGCCGCGACCGACGCCAACGGTCAGCGTTTCGCGCTGAAGTTCCCCTCGCCCGAGATGCGCACGCGTCCCGGCATGATGGGTCGCTTCGCCAACGAAGCGGTGGCGACCTCGCGCATCGCCAGCGAGCACGTGGTGAAGGTCTACGGCGTCGAGGCGACCGAGCAGGGCGTCCCCTTCATGGTCATGGAGCTGCTCGAGGGCACCGACCTCGACAAGATCCTCGAGAGCCAGGCTCCGGTCGACACCGCGCGCGCCGTCCACTTCGCGTTGCAGATCCTGCGCGCGCTGCAGGTCGCCCACGGACACGGCGTGGTCCATCGCGATCTGAAGCCCTCGAACATCTACGTCGTTCGCACCGCGACCGATCCGGAGCACGTGAAGCTGATCGACTTCGGCATCACGAAGCTCCTCGACGCCGACGGCGGCAACAAGACCGCGACCTCGGTCACCATGGGCACGCCCGCGTACATGGCGCCGGAGCAGGCGAAGAGCGCAAAGGCGGCCGAGCCTCGCAGCGATCTCTATTCGGTCGGCGTCATCCTCTACGAGCTCCTCACGCGCAAGCGTCCGTACGACGGCGAGTCGAACAACGAGATCGTGGTGAAGATCTGCACGGAGCCGCCGCTTCCCATTCGAGAAGCACGCCCCGATCTCCCGAAAGAGGTCGCACGCGCGGTGGAGCACGCGCTGGTGAAGGTGCCGAGCGGTCGGTACGAGAACGCGGTCGCATTCGCAGAGGCGCTGCGCCCGTTCGCCGATCACCGCTCGGCGCCCATCTTTGCCGAGATCGCCAGCGGCGTTCCGTCGGCCACCCCCGATGCAGTGATCGGATCGGGCAAAGGACAGACGGCGGAGATGGCCGTCAGCCCCACCGCGCCCGGTGCCGACGAGGCGCACCGTCCTGTGCAACGCACCGTGGTCGCCGACGGACCGATCATGTTCGGCCAAGGCGGCACCGAGCTCGGATCGCCCTCGCCGGTGGCCGGGATGGATCCGAATCCGAATCCGATCCCCTACGTGATGCCGCCGCCCGGCAACGGCATGCCGCCGAGCGGCGCGCCCGCCGTGATTCCTTCTTCGGGCGGCGATTATGGTGCGCCCCGTCGGGGCGGAGGCAACGGCGCACTGATGGCCGTCTTGGGCGTCGCTGCCGCGGGCCTCATCGGCACCGGCGTCTACTTCGCCGTCTTCAGTGGCTCCTCGTCGCCTCCTCCGCCTCCCCCGACCGAACCGGCGGCGGCGAAGAAGAAGACGACCGGCGACGACGACGAGGGCGACGACGACGAACCGACGAAAAAGAAGAAAAAGAAAACTCCGGAAGACCCGGAGACCCCCGCAGACCCCACGGTGGTGCCGCCCAGTCCGACCACGCCCCCCGCGACGACCGTGGTGGTGAAGCCGAAGGTCGATGCAGGCGCAGCCACGACCACGCCGCCTCCCGTCGTGGATGCAGCGCCTCCCGCCGTGATCGACGCGGGTGCGCCGACCGGCACCACCACCGCGCCGACGGTCGTGTGGCCGCCGCCCTGGGGCAAACCGCCGGCTGCTTCCACCACTGCGCCGCCTCCCGCGACGACGACACCTCCGGTCACCACGACGCCCCCGGTCACCACCGCTCCGCCGACGGCAACGATGCCCCCGATGGGATCGGTGATCCCCAAGGTCAAGAAGCCGAAGATCGGGGGCACATGACCACCGCGCAGACCCAGGGCACGTCGCCGTTCGACGTGCTCCAGGCGGAGTTCCTCGCATCGGCGGGCGATCCCTCGTCGTTTCCGCCGCCGGCGCTCGCCGAGATCGCGTTCGCGGGTCGCTCGAACGTAGGCAAGTCGAGCATGATGAACGCGCTGATGCAGCGGCACGGCCTGGTTCGCACGTCGTCGACCCCCGGCTGCACGCGCGCAGTGAACGTGTTCCGCGCAGTCACACGCGGCGGCCTCGATCTGCAGCTGGTCGATTTGCCCGGCTATGGATTCGCCAAGCGCAGCAAGTCGGAGCGGATCACGTGGGGACCGCTCCTCGAGACCTACCTGCAGCAGCGGCCGACGTTGCGCGCCGTGATCGTGCTCGTCGACGTCCGTCGCGGCATCGAAGACGACGATCGACAGCTGCTCGAGTTCTGCGCGCTCGATCGGCCCGGCAACGCACCGGTGCGGACGATGGTGGTCGCGACCAAGCTGGATCTCTTGTCCAAGTCGAAGCGCAAGCCCGCCCTCGAAGCGATCAAGAAGTCCGCCGGCACTCGGGTGATCGGCTTCTCCGCCAGCGACGGCGATGGACGCCTCGAGGTCTGGACGCTGCTCGATCGGTGGGCGCGCGAGGGCTTCGCGTCGTGATCTCGCGGCTCGCGATCGTCGCGGGCTCTGCTGCACTGGTCGCGCTGGCGATCCGCGGGCCGCTCGCCGATCGTGTCGCGCGCCTCCTCGAAGCACCCATCGGCGATCTCGCGTCGGTGATCCCCGTCTCCGCGTCAGAGGCTGTACCGGCCGCGATCGACGAAGCGCCCGAGCCGGTGATGGTCGACGCGCCCGAGCTCGTGATCGCGACGCCGAAGAAGAAGATCGCGATCGTGAAGAAGAAGAGCGAGCCGTCGGCGTTCGTGGTCACGAAGGAGGAGCTCGAGTCCGCGGTGGCGTCGAAGGGCCATGGCGCGCGCGCTTCCGTCGTGAAGGAAGGGCTCGCGCTCCATCACGTCGGCGCTTTTTCGAAGTTCGGCGTGGCCGAGGGCGACGTGCTCGTGTCCGCAAATGGACACTCGCTCCGCACCGCCGACGACGCCCTCGCGACCCTCGGGGCCCTGGGAAATTCCCGCTCGATCGTGGTCGTGCTGCGCAGGGGAGAGTCGAGCTACGCGGTTCCGATCACCCTGGTCGGAGACTGATCGCGGGTCGGGATCCAGAGACCAACCCACAGGTCAAGAGCGAACGTCACCGCGCCGTAACGATCCGATTCACGCTGGAATTCTCGCCAGTTGGAGAGTGTTTCGATCGCGAAGCGCGAACTGGCACGAGAAGCATCGACAGGTTATCCACAGGCGGCTGGGCGCGTGGACACTCCTGGTCGGCCGCGATACCTACCGAGCCCGATGCGACGCCTCGCTTTCTCGTCGAGAGGGGCTACGCCCCCCTCGAGCTCCCCCAGCTTCCGTCCTCGCTTCGCTGCGGGCGTGAGCCTCCTCTTGGTTTTCCTGCCCGCGTGCAGATCCGTGTCACCGCCGGCGTCGCAGATCCCTGACGCGAAGAGCGCGGTCGCGCGGCTCGATGCGACCTACGCGGGCGTGACCGGGATCTCCGGCAGCGCGAAGATCGACTACCTCGGCGAGAAGGGGCGCGTGCGCGGGGACGTCTCGGTGCTCGCAAGCGGTCCTGCGAGCCTTCGCTTCGCGGTCACGGCCGACGTGATCGGCGGAGCAGGCGAGGTCGCGACCGACGGCGTCCGCTTCACCGCCGACGATCGCACCTCGGGTCGCTTCATCGTGGGCGACGCGAAGCCGTGCAACATCGCGCGCATCACCCAGATCCCCCTGCCCCTCGACGAGCTGGTGCCGATGCTCTGGGGCATGCGCCCGCACCTCGAGGGACCGATCAAGTGCGACTCGATCTCGTGGAGCGGCAACGGCTACTACACGGTGATGCTCTCGCGCGAGGTCGCGGCCACCGAAGGCAAGCTCTCGCACGAGCTGCATGTCGCGCCCTACCAAGCCGACTGGGACAAGCCCTGGTCCGAGCAGCGCATGCATCTCCTCGGCGTGAGCGCGTGGGCGCGCGCCGGTGGCGACGGGACGCTGGTGTACCGCGTGACCATGAAGGATCATCAGGCGACCAGCACCGCCAAGCCCATCGTCGATCAAGACGGCATCAACCCCGATGTCCCGCCCAGCGGTCCCAACGTGACGGTGGAGCTGCCGCGGATGATCCACGTCGAGGTCCCGAGCAAGAAGAGCGATGTCGTCTTCAAGTACACCGAAGCGTTCGTGAACCCGCCGCTCATCCCCAACGCGTTCAAGATCCTCATCAAGCCGGGCGTCCCGGTCGAAGAGTCGCGCTGCGAATGAGACCGCGGTTTGCGATCGTTCGAGAGGATCCCGCGCTCGAGTGCGAGGTCGTGCGACTGTTCGGCGCGTCTGCGGTCTTGGTGCCGGCGTCGGGCGGCTGCACCGCGCTCGGCCTCGCGCAGCAGTTCCCGGCCATGGCCGTCTGTGCGTTCGATCCGTCGCAGGCGCAGCTCGATCACCTGGTGGCCAAGGGCAAGGCTGCAGCGGCCGGCGATCTTCCGGCGCTCAACGTGGAGAACGACGACGCGCGTGCGCTCAACCAACGCGGCACGTTCGACGGGATCTTCCGCATCCTTCGCCGCGCCATCGAAGAGTGGGTCGCGCCGCCGGAAGAGATTCGCACCTTCTTCGCGCGTCGCACCTCCAGCGTCGATCGCCTCGATCTGGTCGAGAAGTGGATCTGGGACGCGCACTGGGCAGCGAGCTTCGAAGCCGCATTCCAGGCCAACTTGCTCGGCGCCGTGCTCGGCGACGGGCCGATGACTCCCGCGCGCCGTGGCGGATACGCCGAGTACGTGCGGTCGCGGTTCGAGGAGGGTCTTCGTCGCGAGGACGCGTTCAAGAACCCGTTCCTCCAACACGCGCTCCTCGGGATGTACCTCGCAGAAGACGCCCCTGACTACGTGACCCTTCGCGAGGTGCCACCGTTCGAGCTGATCTGCGGCTCGCTCCCCGACGTCCCCGATCTCGAGCGCTTCGACGTCATCAGCATGTCGAACCTGCTCGACGGGCGCGACGAAGCGATGGTCCGCCGCCACGTCCAGCTCCTTTGTCGCAAGTGCGTGCCCGGCGTCGCGATCCTGATCCGCCAATTCCACTCGGTGCGCGATCTGCGCGGCCTCTTCGAGCCCTGGTTCGCCTTCGACGACGATCTCGGCGCCGCTTTCACCGCGCGCGATCGAAGCCTCCTCTACGACAAAGTGCTGGTCGCCTTCCGCACCGACGTCGAGCCGCCTTCGTCTTCACGCCGGCCGCCCTCCTACGGCCGGATGCGCGCCATCAAGATTTGACGAAGGGGTTCGATCGCTTTTCGGCGCCGATGGTGGTGTCGGGACCATGCCCGCAGATCACGCGGGTCTGCTCGGGGAGCGAGAGCACCTTGCCGCGGATCGACTTCAGGATCTGGTCGTGATCGCCGCCCCAGAGATCGGTGCGGCCGATGCTGCGCTTGAAGAGCGTGTCGCCGGCGAAGAGCATGAAGTCGTCGCCCGCGCGCACCTCGAAGCAGCACGAGCCGGGCGTGTGACCGGGCGTGTGGATGACGTGCAGGTCGATGCCGCCGACACGCACGATCTCGTCGTCCTTCAGGAAGGAGTCGAGCTCCGCGGTCTCGGGCGGCTCGCCCATCCCCAGCATCGCCGCTTGCACCGGAAGGATCGAATACAGGAACGAGTCGCCCTCGTGGATGCGCGCGGACGCATCGGCCTTGCGCTGCAGCTCCGCGGTGGCCCCCACGTGATCGATGTGCGTGTGCGTGTGGACGATCGCGCGCGTGACCAGACCGTGCTTGGCGAGGCGCGCCTCGATCTCGTCGAAATCGCCGCCGGGATCGATCACGATGGCTTGCTTCGTCAGCGGATCACCGACGATGGAGCAATTGCAGCCGAGGGGCCCCGCAGCAAACGACTCGACGATCATACGTGACCTGTTTAGGTCGGTTAGCATCCGTGCGCCATGGGGAAGGGCAGGCTGGAGGCGTTCAGCGACGGCGTCATCGCCATCATCATCACCATCATGGTGCTCGAGCTGAAGGTGCCGCACGGGCACGACCTCGAGACCTTGCGGAAGCTCCTGCCGATCTTCCTCAGCTACGTGCTCAGCTTCGTGTTCGTCGCCATCTATTGGAGCAACCATCACCATCTGCTGCACGTCGCCAAGAAGGTCGACGCCAAGGTGATGTGGGCGAACATGCACCTGCTCTTCTGGCTCTCGATGGTGCCCTTCGTCACCGGCTGGCTCGGCGAGCACCACCACGACGCGCTGCCCACCGCGGCCTACGGCATCGTGCTGATCTTGTGCGGCATCGCGTACGCGATCCTGCAGACGACCATCCTCGCCCACCATCCCAAGGACTCGGCGGTGCACAAGGCGCTCGCCGGCGGCCGCAAGGAAGCGCTCTCCACCGGTCTCTATTTCACCGCGATCGTCGTCTCGTTCTACCAAGTGTTGGTGGCCGACGTGATCTACGCCGTAGTCGCCGCCATCTGGCTCGTGCCCGATCCGCGCATCGCGAAGCTGCACGACGACTGAAGCGTCAGCTGCCGCCGCCGGTGTCGGAGGTGAGGCAGCTGCGCCAGGAGACGCGGCAGTGACCGTCGGTGCAGGAGAGAATCCCGGGCGCTGCGTCGCAGATCTTCGGAGCGTCGGTGCACTCGCCGAACTTGGCGCCGAACGGCGCGAGGCCCGCCGCAGCGTCCTTGCGGATGCCATTCCCGCTCGGCGCGCCGTACGTGCGCGCGCAATCACACGTCCCCGCACCGCCGAAGGCCATGCAGTCGTCGATGGTGGCGCAGCTGTCGTGGGCAGCGATGTACTCGTTCAGCTTGGCATCCAGGTTCGCGCAGGAGAGCTCGGCGTCTGCATCCTTCGGCTCTGCGATCGCGTCGGCGTCGGGTGTTGCGACCCCGGTGTCCATGCAGCGGAAGTGGCAATCGTCTCCATCTTCGGGCGACCAGGTTCCGTCGGCTTGGCAGTATCGGCACAGCCGACACCCCCCCGGACAGACGGTCACCTCGCGACACTCCGATTCGCCGGGGACGCAGCCTGTGCGCGTGTCCGTCGCGCTCGTCGACGAGTCGACCGCAGGAGACGTGTCCACAACCGGCGACGCGGAGTCGGCCTCCGAGGAGGGAACGACCCGACCACTGCACGCCGTGGTGACCAGACCGAGGACGAAGAGAATGCGCAACTGCACGAGGAGCTGCGTAGGCATTCGGCGTGCCGCCGGTGGGGCGCACAGATCCTCGCAAAGACCTTCGCGGGTGGCGCAGAATGGCAACCGCGGATCGCGATCGACCTGTCGCTGTCGGGTCGCTCGCTTCGGCGCGTGCCGCACCAACTCCGTGAGCAGCGAAGACTGCTCGAACGGCTTCGTCTGCGACGTCGCCTCGAAGACCTGCGTGCCCGCGGCAGCGGCCCCGCCGATGAAGGCGGGTGCAGCACCACCGGGGCACGCGACGACGGCAGGTCGTTCTGGATCGTGCTCGGGGCGCTCGTCCTGCATCGCGCCCGTCGCCGTAGCGGGGTCAGAGCAGCTTGACGTTCTCGGCGCGCGGACCCTTCGGGCCCTGGCCTTCGTTGAACGAGACGCGCTGACCGGGCTGCAGATCCTCGAAGCGAACGCCTTCGCAGGCGGACATGTGGAAGAAGAGATCCTTCCCCGATGCAACCTCGATGAATCCGAAACCCTTGTCCGTCACTCGCTTGATCGTACCTTCAGCCATTGGATTCACCGTAGGAGGAGCCGGGTCGACCAGGAACGATTCCTGGCTCGCCAGCTCCGAGAGCGCGAACGCCCAGGGTCACCCTAGCGCGGACGGGCGCGGAGCGTTGGAAGATTAGCCGTCGTCCCGTCGAGCCTCGTCGGCCGCAGTGAATTCTCGCGCTCTCGACGAGCTACCGAGAGGTGTCACGTCTTCTGGTTGTACGAGGTGTTTTCGAGCAGGATGACGTTGGTCTTGCTGCGGGTCTCGCCGACGCTGGTCACGTAGACCGCGGGCTGATCGACCACCGGGCAAACCTTCTCGCACGCGCCGCAACCGACGCAGAGGTTGGGATCGACGACCGGCTTCTGCACCTTGATCGACTCGCCCTTGCGGTTGATGACCACGTCGTCGAGCGTGTAGATGCTCTTGGGCGAGGTGGGGCAGAACTCTTCGCAGACGATGCAGGGCGTCGCCATCGACCAGGGGAGACAGCGCCCCTTGTCGTAGAAGGCGGTGCCGATGCGCACCGGAGCGACCTCCCACTCCTTGCCTTCTGCGTTGGGCTTCCATTTGCCCATCTTCTGCGTCTCGTTGATCTTCTGGATCGCCCCCGTCGGACAGACGTCGCCGCAGAGGACGCACGACGGCTCGCAGTAGCCGATGCGCGCGATCAGGATCGGCGTCCACATGCCTTCGACGCCGGCCTCCATGAAGGCAGGGTGGAGCGCGTTGTTGGGACAAACCTTCATGCACTCGGCGCAGCGAATGCACTTCTCGAGGAATGCGTGCTCGTCGATCGATCCGGGCGGGCGAATCGCCTTGGAGGCGTAGTTCACTTCCGCGGCGGACGCGTCGCTCTGGCGGTGGAGCACATAGAACGCTGCGCCGGCACCGATGGACGCCAGCGCGACTCGTCGCTCCGGTACCAGCTCGCTCTTCCGCGACTTGCTGTTGGGGAAGAAGCGGAACTTGATGACGTCTTCTGGACACGCGCTCTCGCAGTTCAGACAGACGTGGCACTCGTCCATGCGGTGCTTGATGCCGCCTTGCGGCGAATCGGCGCCCTGACAATGAACGAGACAGAGATTGCAGTCGGTGCAGGCGGCGTGATCCTTCTCCATGCCCACGATGGAGAACTTCGCCATCACCCCGAGCAGCGCGCCGAGCGGACAGAGCGCGCGGCACCAGAAGCGCGGAATGATCCGGTTCATGAAGATGATGGCGACGAAGGTCGCGCCCACGAACCATGCTTGATGGAAGTAGAACTGCTTGCCCTGGAAGACGGTGGTGGCGAGGACGTCCTGCGTCTTGTCGGCGGAGACCTGCAGCGCGTGCACGTTCGAGTTGGAGGCGGCGCCGAGGATGTGATGCGAGGCCCACTGCATCGCGGGCAGCACGCTCAAGCCGACCGCACGCACCATCACGCAGATGGGATCGAAGATTCCGCCCACCACCACGCCGACCGCAGCCGCCGCGAGGAACGCGTACAGCAAATAGTATTTGAGCGACTGCCAGCGGTGCGTCTTGTTCGCTTCGACGCGATTCGCGCCCTTGCCCACGCGGGAAGGAAAGAGCCACGCGGTGAAGTGGTGGAGCGTGCCGAAGGGGCAGATCCACCCGCAAAACACCCGCCCGAACATCAGCGTGATCCCGACCAGGCCGAGCGACCAGAGGAGGCCGCGATAGAGCGTGTGGCTCGAGAGGAAGGTGATCAGCGCGACGAATGGATCGGCGAGGAGGAACCCTTCGACGGGCTTCCCGATGCGGATGTTCTGCTCGGCCGAGGTGAACGATCCGCGGAACGCGGTGTTCACCAGCCAGTACATGAAAAGGAAGAAGAACCCGGTCTGCGCGAGGCGACGGACCCACACGAGCACACGGATGGAGGTGCGCGCTTCGAGGCCGGAGCCGGAGCGTTTCTTCTTTTTGAAGATCTTTCCCAGCCACTGCGATGCGCGCGAGGGACGCGCGGCCGGTGGTGCAGCGGGCGCGGCGGCGGCCATCTTGATGGGCTCGGCGGCGGGCGCGATCGGCGCGTTCGCTGCGATCGGCTCGTTCGCAGCGACCGGCTCCGCGTTCGGGTGGGGGACCTGGTTGGAGACGAGCTTTAGGTGGAGGCGTTTTTTGGCGGGGTGCTCCCCCCCCTGCCCCCCCCGAGAGGGGGGGGTCGAAGCGTCGAGGGCGGGGACGCGGCCGACGTGGCCCAACCACGGGATTGGATTGTCGTGATCGTCGTGCTTGGCGGCCATCGGACTTCGACCGCTCAGACGAGCGAGATCTCCTTGGTGCGGAGCTTCTCGAAGAACATGGTGCCGATGCCGCGCTTCTCGGCCATGTCGAGGTAGCCGAGGTTCTCGCGCTTCTGTCCGATGAGCTGGCAACCGACCGCGTCGGCGGCGACCTGATCGATCGACGCGATCAAGGTGTACATGTCCTTGGCGTCGTCGAGGTTTCCACCCTGCGGGCCGTTGCGCATCAAGACGCGCGTCGCGTCGACGATGGTGAGCGTCGGTCGCATGAAGGTCGCGAGATCGGCGATCGACGTGTCGATGTTCTGGTGCAGGCGATTGCGGCGCCCGCCGAGCACGCCGTACCAATTCTTCATCGCCGCGGTGTACTTGGAGAGGTTGTGGTGCTTGGCGACCGGGAGGTTGATCACCTTGTCGGCGTTCACCAGCGCCGTGTACACGGGCCACTCGTCGAGCACGTCGCCGCGGAGGCGCATGGTGCGGAAGCGATGCTCGCTCGGCAGCACGACCTGCGCACCGACCGCGTACGCGGCATTCCAGATCCCCGAGCGCTGGAAGCAGCGACCGGGATCGTTGCAGGACGCGTCGGTCACCACCACCGTCTTCGCGCCCGCCTCGTAACAGGCCTTCACCACCGCAGCGACCACGCGCGGGTTGGTGTTGGCGGCGTGCAGCGGCGTGCGATCCCAACCGATGTTCGGCTTGATCGCGACGATGTCGCCGTTCGACACGAAGCGCTTCATCCCGCCCATCGCCGCGATCGCGGCTTCGACGAGCTGCTCGGGGGTCGCGTTCGGTTTGCTCGGATCGGTGCTCGCTCCGCGCACGACGGCGAGATCGAGCGGGCCCTTATCCTTCACGCCGAAGTCGCGCACCTGACGCTGACCCTCGGCGTTGTACTGGCCGAACCCACCTTTGTCCCAGCGCCAGCGGGCGATGGCCGCGGTACCGAGGAGGAGACCGCCGGCGATCCCCGCGCGAGAAAGCACCTCGCGACGCGAGGGAAGCTCGCGCGCGGAAGGCTCTTTCTTCGGGGTCTCGGCCTTCTTCGGCATGGGTCTCGATCCTATAGCCGTGGGGGGATCGGGGGGTAGTCTTCGGCCCAGGGCGCGCTGCGTCCAGCGCGGCGATGACCCGGCGCATGCGGTTTTTGGCTTCGACAGATCTTCCTATACATGTAAAGGATTGTCTCGTCCGCTCAGGATGGAGGGTCCCATGCGAAATGCTTCGTTCCTTGGTGCTGTCGCGGTTGGTCTCTTGATCGCTGGCTGCGGTGGCGACGACACGACCGTTCTGCCCGAGGAGACCGATACGGGCGCGCTCGACGATACGGGTGGCACCACCAGCGAGACGGGAAGCGAGACCGGCGACGAAACGAGCACCGGTGAGACCGGCGGCGAGACCGGCGACGAGACGAGCACCGGCGAGACCGGCGGCGAAACGGGCGGCGACGGCGGCACCGACACCGGAATGGCCGACACCGCGATGACCGACGCCGGATGCGGCACGCTCTCGGCGACCGCGGTCGACGTCTACGTCGACAAGGCTTCGAGCAAGCCGAGCGTCGGCACCACCGAGTGCCCCTTCCACACCATCAAGGAAGCGACCGATCTCGCAGCGGTGAGCGGGCGCACCATCCACGTGAAGGGCGGAACCAGCGCGAGCCCCGCCATCTACACCGAGACTGGCGTCGTCACGGTGAAGAACGGCGTCACGCTGCTCGGCGACGGTCTGTCGGTCACGCGCATCACCAACGCCGCGACCTGCACCGGCGGCAGCATGTGCGCGGTCGACATGCTCAACGGCTCGACCATCGATGGCTTCTCCATCACCGGCTCGGGCAACGGCATCGTCACCGGCGCAGGCGACGGCCCGGTCACCATCAAGAACGTTCAGGTCTCGCTCGCGCAAGACGGCGTCCTCGCGCTCGGCGTGGTCAAGATCACCGGCGGCGTGCAGCTCAATGCGAACAAGCAGAGCGGTCTCCACGGGAGCGCCGCCAATCCGCGCACCATCACCATCAGCGGAACCGGCAACCAGTTCAACGAGAACGACGGCAAGGGCATCCTCGCCGAGGGCAACTCGAAGATCGATGCGACCGGCGGCACCGCCAGCAACAACAAGCAGGGCGGCATCTACCTCGCGAGCACCGTCGCTCCAGGTACGCCGCATCTCATCACCGGCTTCACGGTGAAGACCAACGGCACGAGCGGAGCGACCGCCGACGGGATCAACGTCGCGAGCACTTCGAGCCTCAAGCTGCGCACCACCGTGCTGCAGGCGAACACGCGCCATGGGCTTTCGTTCGTCTACAGCGTCTCCAACGTCCTCGACATCGGCGATGGTGGCGGCAATTCGTTCTCTTCCGTGACCGACGCGAACAAGAACGGCGGAGCCGGAGTTTGCCTGCAGAACTCGGGCGCCACGGGCTCGGTGAACGGCAACGGCAACAAGTGGGCTGCCTGTGGGCTGCTCTCGCCCGCGGTGACGCAGACGATCATCATGGTCGAGTGCGGCGCCTATGCCGGCGGCAAGGTCGAAATCGCCTACAAGAAAGCGGCGTCCGGCGGGAACGATCCGGTCACGGTGACTGCCGTCACCGGTTGCTCGACGGCGCCCTGAGCGTCACTTCGTCGACGCGGAAGGCGCAGCGCTCGCGGAGGGCGCTGCGCTTCCTGCGGGAGCGGGTGATCGCGAGATGAACTTCTTGAGGCGCTCGACCTTCTCCTCTTTGGTGAGGCGAGGCCAGTCTTCCTTCTTCGCCGGATCGCCCATCGCGAGCTCTTCGTCGACGACGGCGATGACCACGCTGCCTTTGCGCGCGGCGACGCCTTCGCCTTTGCCGGCTGCGCCAGCGCCGCCCTGACCGACGGTGAACGGGAAGTAGGTGCCGTCGTCGGAGAAGTCCTTCGCCTCTTTCAGCGGCACCGAGCCGGGCATCTTGGTGAACGCGGCGAACGCGTCGCGCGCGGCTTCCTTCTCCTCGCGCACGAAGGCGAGCACGCGATATCGTTTGCCGCCCTCCTTCATGAACGCCGATGCATAGGGCTGCACGGTGAGATGCAGCGCGTCGGCCTTGCCCTCCGGACGCTTGAACTTCGCAGGCACGTAGTCGATGCCGAGCGGCACGCGCCCTTCGGCTTCCGTCGGCAACATGCGCACGTCGGCGGGGAGCTCCGTCGTCCCCATCAACTTGTCGCCGATCGACTGCGCGACCTCGGGAAGGATCTTGTCCGCGGCCGCCTTCGCTTCGTCGGCGCTCTTGGTCGGATCGGGCGAGTACGTGATCTCGACGAGGTACGGGCCCTTCCAAAGGAGCGCGCTCGCGTTCCCGAGGGCTGCGGCGCCGCCGCCCTTCATCGTGCGCAGCGCGGTGCGACCTTGCTTCTTCGCCGCGTCGGGATCGGGATCGGCGTTGGCGACCGCGCGATAGGTGAAGAGGCCGTACGCGTTCTCCGGCTTGTCGTAGGTCGTGAGCGCGATCTCGATCTCTGCGCCGGTCGCTTTGTCGTCGACGTACTTGAGGCTGTCGTAACGCTTGGCGAAGTAGTCGTGCGAGTAGATCTCGCCCGCGCCGTCGATGAGATCGGAGACGTCTTCGATCTTCTTGCCGGTGCCGTCGCCCCACGCCCGAACCGCGTCGTTCTTGAGCACGCAGAACGCGTTGATCGCCGCGGGGAGGATCTGCGCGACCTTCGGATCGGAGATGCCGACGTTCGCTCCGCAGAGCGACTTCGCACCGGCGCCCGACGACGAGCCCGCGGCCGGAGGAGGAGGCGTGCCTTGCGGCGGTGTGCCCTTCTCTTCCTTGCAACCTGCAGAACCGAGCATCATCACCACGAGAGGCAGCGCGCGCGACAGGCTCATGGGTGCCGAGTACCACGACTCCACGCACGCCGAAGCGCGAGCCCTACGCTCGCGCCGAGGAACGCCCCCGGTCTGACCTTTCTGCATAGCGACGCAATCGGTTTCCCCTGGCTCCCAGAGCCCACCCCGGATTTGGCTGTGTTTCCTAGGGCGAGCCTCGCAAGTCCTGCGGCATGTGCCTTGCTGTCAAGGCCCCGGCCACATGTCTCCGCACGCTCGGAACCGCGCAAAAGAACGGGGGGTCACCCTCCTCGAGCTGATGGCGGTCGTCGTCATCATCGGCATTTTCGTCGCCCTCGCGTCGCCCGCGATGTCGGGCGTCCTCGCGGATCGCCATGCGATGCGTGCGGCCGACGACCTCGCGAATCTGATTCGCCAGGCGCGCACCCGCGCGGTCGCGACCGGCGCTGCGCATCTGATTCGGGCGACCCCGTCGGGCACCACGATGAAGTTCGAGCTCCGAGCCGCCATGGGTGTGGTCGGCGGACCGATCAGCAACTGCATGATGCCGCTCTGGAACGCGTCGGACTCGCAGCAGCTCGCGTTGCTCGACTTCGGCGGCGCCAACACCAGCTACTCGGGCCGCGACATCACGGTCGCCCCGTTCTCCGGTACCAGCTCCACGCAGGACTTCTGCTACACGCCCGGCGGCGCCGCTTGGTGGAAGGTCGGCGGCGCTTGGATTCGCCCCAACGGCACGCAGAGCAGCCGCTACGAAATCCTGCGCAAGGACACGGCGGGAAACATCGTCGGCATCCATCGCGTCGTTCGCATCTCGCCTTCTGGTGTTCCTGCCATCGAGGCCGACTGATGGCGAAGCGCTCCCACCAGAAGGGCTTCACCCTCATCGAAGTGATGATGGCGTTGACGGTGCTCGCCATCGGCCTGCTCGGCATCGTCGCGCTGCAGACGGCGACGGTCGCATCGACGCAGGACGCGCAGCAGTTCACGGTGGCGAACACCGTGGTGCGCACGTGGATCCATCGACTCCAGCGCGACGCGCAGCGATGGAATCATCCTTCGCCCACGCTCCCGGGTGCCAACGATCTCGTCTCCGACACGGCGTGGATCGGCAAGGTCACGTCGACTGGCGATGCCTGGTTCAGGCCCGCCGCTTCCGCCCTCGAGCCGAACGCGTCGCCCGCGTTCGATCGCAACGGGCAGGACGTTCTCCTCAGCGACACGCTCGGCCAGCAGGAGCGAGTCGTCTACTGCACGCACGTTCGTCTTCGCCAGATCTACCCGGTCGGTACCTTCGATCCCACGAACCCCGACTACAGCGGCCTGATCCGCGCCGAGGTTCGCGTGTTCTGGACCAAGCGTCGCTTGGGTGACGGAGCTCTCTTCGCCGGCTATGGCCTCTCGGCCGGCATCTGCTCCAAGTCGGGCAACGAAATCGCGCTCGGCTCCGACGTGATGAACTTCCACTGGGCCTACGCCGCCGCGCAGCTGCAGAAAGCGACGGCGAATCCATGGTGACCCACCGCCGAACCCACGAGCGTGGCTTCACGCTGATCGAGCTGCTGGTCGCCGCCGTCGCGGGGCTCTTCGTCGTGCTCGCTGCCTTCCTCCTCTCGCGCGGCGCGACACGCCTGTTCGCGACCGAGGGGCGCGTGGCCAACACGCAGTTGAACCTTCGCCTCGGGATCGATCGGCTGCGTCAGGATCTCGAGCGCGCCGGCTACATGTCGAGCGCCAACGCGTACCTCGATCCGGACGTGTGCCCCAAGCCTCAGACGATCGGAGGCTTCGGCAAGCTCCAGTCGATCTATTACGAGCAGGGCACCGCGGCCACTGCAGGCGTCGATGCGCCGCAGAGCGCAGCGCAGAACCTCTTCCCCGATCGCATCTCCGTCACCGGAAACTTCACCAGCACCGACGCGATGCTCGCCGCCGACGTCGGCCCGTCGACGTCGGGTGGTGGCGTGACCATCACCATGCAGCTCGCTTGGGGCTCGACCGCGCGGCTGCTCGCCGCCAGCGAGGCAGGAAGCCCGATCGACGCGGTCCGCGCGGTCTTCGCGCCCGGTCGCCTCATCCGCCTGCGCAACAAGAAGGGCTCGTCGCAGTTCATGCTGATCTCCGGCGCGGGCATCGACGCGGCCGGCCGTCCGACCATCGATACCGCACCGGCGCCCGGCTACGTGCAGCCGAACTCCGCGATCACCGGCGGCGATCGTCGCTGCGGCGGTGAAGGCAACTGCCTCGGCTGCGAGATCAGCCCCGTGCAGACGGTGCGCTACTCGGTGAAGTCGCTCGCTGCAGTGACGGGGTATGGATGGGCGTACCCCAATCCGCCGGCCGGTCCGGGCGACGTGCACAAGTACGATCTCGTTCGCGAGGAGCTCGACCTCCTCGGCAATCCCATCGGGAGCACCGCCGAGATCGTTGCCGAATACGTGGTCGACATGGCGTTCGCGTTCAGCGTCGACACCAGCGCCGCCGCTACGCCCACCAGCCCCTGGACGGAGCCTGCGATCCTCCCGCTCGATTTCGGCAACGCCGAGAACGCGACCTGGGGCGGCGACGCCTCGACGTTGAATCCCGCCATTCGCCCGCAGCGCATTCGTTCGGTCCGCTTCCGCATGACGACGCGCACGCGGTTCCCGGAGAACGACACCGCGGCAGACGACGGCGGTCCCGGCCTCATGCGCTATCTGCTCGCGACCGGACAGTACGCGCGCGCTCGCACCGTCACCGGCGACGTCACGCTCATCAACCAGAGGTCCATTCGATGGTGAGGTCTCGTCCCACCCCCGCAGTTCCCGATCGCTCGTCCGAGCGCGGGGCCGCGATGTTCATTTGTCTGATGGTGATCCTGATGCTGTCGGCGATCGGCACGTTCGCGCTCAGCAACGCGCGCTACGAGCTGCAGACCTCGGGCTTCTCACGCCAGCGCAACGTGGCCCAGGAGATGTCCGCGTTCGCAGCGTTCGCCGGCATGAACGAGTTCGGCAGCAATCCGCGCGGCATCCAGCTGCGCATGATCGACGCGGCGACCAAAGGCGAGAAGTGCTCGTCCCTCGCCAGCATGACGATGGTTTCGCCCGCGCCTCCCTGCCTGCACCTCTATCCCGCAGACATCGAGAAGCGCCTGGGATTCGCCGCCAGCGACCACATCTTCACCGTGCCCGACACCGCTACCAAGACACCCGGCGCCATGGGCATGACCCCGGTGAGCGTCGGCTTCGCAGTCGAGTTCACCGATCTGATGAACGTCGATCGACCCATCGCCGGAACGCCCATCAACGAAGTGCCCGGCAAACCAGAAATTCTGGACGTCACGCTCGCCACCTACGGCACGGTCTTCCAAGACGACAATCTCAATCAATCGGTCGACTGGTCCCTGGGCGAGGGACGCGGCGCCGTATTCACGTTCGGACGGGGCCACGTCGTCGTGGGACCGATTTTCAAATGAAGGCCTCTCGAGAGAAGCGTTCACGCGAGGTACATCATGCGTAGGACCACCGCACTGAAGATCATTGCCGCGCTCGGGGGATCGGCGCTCGTGCTCGCGCCGTCGTACGCACGCGCGCAGAGCGACGTCACTCCCCCGCTCCCCAACATCCTCATCCTTCTCGACACGTCGGGCTCGATGGAGCGAAAGCCGGACGGCACGCTGCCGACCGTCGCGACCAACGCGACCTCGACCGAGAAGAACCGCTGGGTGCAGGCGCTCGAGGTCCTCGGTGGAAGCATCACCGGCTACTCGATGCTCAACGTGAAGCGTGACGGAACATCCGGCTCGGACTTCTGGAACGAATACAACCTCTCCGGCGTCAGCCCCTACGACGCCGACTACTACCTTCCTCACTTCCGACCGATGTCGAAGGTGGGCGCCAAGACCTGCACCATCGGATCGAGCTCGCTCTCCACGGCGAAGTCCTGGCCCGCGGATTGGAAGACCTGGGGCGTGAACAACTTCGGCTTCCGCTCCTTCAGCGGAACCACGCTCGGCAGCATCGGTTCCTGTCTCCCCTCCGAGTTCGACACCGATCACCTCTTTCCAGCACAGTGGGATCCGAAGCTTGGAATTCACGTGACTTGAAGTCGCGGC
>JADMIO011638322.1_pt1 | contig 88836 bp, 72 predicted proteins | sample 8958161 | NCBI WGS metagenome assembly JADMIO01 (sample SAMN16585339, study PRJNA669376) | soil metagenome | isolation source: Crop rotation soil | place: USA: Cullars Rotation, Alabama | collected 2011
CGCGACAACTTGTCCACGTGGAATTCTAAGCTTAGGATCCCAATGTGCTGGAAAGCTGAGAGATGCTTCCCATAAGCAAATCCGTTATTACAGCAGTGGCATGAAGCAAAGGGTTAAGCTGGCGCAGGCCATTTTCAGCGATGTACCCTGTGTGCTGCTGGATGAACCCTGCACCAACCTGGATGCAGAGGGTATAGCACTTTACCACCAACTCATAGATCAGTATGGCCGGGGCAGGCTTATTGTTGTAAGTTCCAACGACTTACAGGAGTATAGTTTTTGCCGTGAAAAGATCGATCTTCTTAGTTTCAAGAACCAGCCGGGTCAACCTGCATAACGGACGGTGTACTGTTGATATACTTGTGATATACCTTTCCCCCTGCTTTCCTATACCGTATGGATGGCTTTGGGTAGCCGTAAGGGCGCTATAAGGCCGCTATAAGGTTGCTATAACTGCGCTATAAGGGTCCTATAAGGGTGGTATAAGTGCGGTATAAGTGCCCTGTAGTGTCCCTATATATGGGAGGGCATCCAGGTAAGAAAGTTCGCAATTAGTGAAATGATCTGCAAAATATATAGACGTCAAAAAGCGTGCAAATATTCTTCTCGCCAAAAAAGATCTTCTAACGTTTATCCTTACTAGCGTTGGCTGGCTATGAGCAGGTTAAGATCGGTGTATTTAAGATCAAAGCGCTGACTGAGGTGGAAATTAGTAAGTGCGCCTTTGAAGAGATAGATGCCACTACGGAGGTGTACTTTATGCCATACGAGGCTTTCAAAACCACCCTCATCACCTGCCTCCATTAATAAAGGCATCAGCACATTACTGATGGATTGAGAGGCAGTACGGGCAAAGCCGGAGGGAATATTGGGTACGCAATAATGGATCACCCCATATTTCATGAAGATCGGGTGTTCATGACTGGTGATCTCAGAGGTTTCGAAACAGCCGCCACGGTCGATGCTGACGTCGATGATGACGCTGCCGGGCCGCATATTGCTTACCATTTCTTCGGTCACTACTACGGGTGTGCGTCCGCTTTGTGAGCCGAGTGCTCCAACAGCCACTTCGCAGGTCTTTAACTGTTTGGAAAGAATACGCGGTTCCATTACGGAGGTCCACATTCTTTGCCCGATATTATTCTGCAGTCTCTTTAACCTGTAAACGCTGTTGTCGAACACTTTAACGGAAGCACCGAGCGCTAGTGCAGCTCTTGCTGCAAATTCTCCCACGATTCCTGCACCGAGTATAATGACCTTGGTAGGCGGTATACCGGAAATGCCTCCCAGCAAAACACCCTTGCCATGGTTGGCGGAGCTGAGGTATTGCGCTGCTATGAGCATAACGGCACTACCGGCAATCTCACTCATGCTGCGAACGATGGGCAGGCTGTCGCTGTCGTCTTTGAGGTTCTCAAAAGAAATGGCGGTGATGCGTTTCTCCATCATTTTCTGCAGGAGGCTGGCCTTCATGGCCGAAAGATGAATGGGAGAAATTATGACCTGGTTGAGCTGAAGGTGCGGCAGGTCTTCTTCCACTACAGGAGCGCTTTTTACGAGTATGGGAGCTTTGAACACTTCAGCCTTTTCATAGACTATTTTGGCACCGGCCTCACTGTAATCCTTATCACGGTAATGGGCTGCCTCACCGGCGTTATGTTCAATGACTACGTTATGTCCGTTGGTGATGAGAACACCTACTGCTTCGGGGGTAAGGGCAATCCTGTTTTCCTGGAAAGCTGTCTCTTTGGGGATGCCAATGTGTAGTTGCGCCCCTTTAGGTTTTATATCAAGTTTTTCTTCAAGCGTCTGGTAACTAAAAGAGGTGCTGATAATTGGCTTTTGCTGAGACATTGGCTCAAATATAATCATTTATCCTCTATCCGGAGGAGCCTGGTTTCGGGGTCAATTATGCTTAGAAAAACGCCCATTGTTACTTCTGGAAAAATGCCTTCCGCCCGTTCCGGCCATTCTACAAGACATATCTCTCCTGAATACAAACAATCTTCCACACCGGCCCTGATGGCTTCTTCCGCATCTTTTAACCTGTACAAATCTATATGAAAAATTATACCACCGGGATACCTGTACTCATTGATAAGGGCGAAGGTAGGACTACCGACAGTGCTGCTGACTTCCTTCACATCGCAGAGGGCATGGATGAGAGTGGTTTTGCCTGCGCCCATAGGTCCGTGGAAGGCCAATACCCTGGTGTCCTTTGCTGCCGTCCAAAGCTGGCGGGCCGCATCTTTTATGTTGGCCAGGGTAAAGGGGAATTCCATAGCTGGCAAAGATACAGGGGAGGATATTGGGTTAAACAGGTTAATTGAGTTAATTGGGTTAATTGGGATGTGTGGGGCAGCTTAGGTTAAAATGCAACCTCGTTTTATAATACTATCCGCATAAATATGGAGAACCACCCGTTCATTGGTAAATTTGCCGACATAAAATTCAATCAAGGCATGGAGACGGTGAACTGGAAAGTAGAAGGAATGACCTGTTCAAATTGTGCACTTACCATTCAACAGTACCTGAAGAAGGAGGGGATGAAGGATGTGAAGGTGAACCTGATGGGGGGTGATGTAAGTTTTGGCCTTGAAACAGAAAAAAACAAGCAGCAGATCATTAAGGGTATTGAATCACTCGGCTATAGTGTACAGCCCGAAGAAGGCGATGTAAAAAGTACCCGAAAGAAGTTCCTGGCCTCACATAAACATCGTTTTATATTCTGCCTCATTTTTACACTGCCGCTGCTGACGCACATGCTGCACAGATGGGTGCATATAGAGTGGCTAATGGACCCATGGGTTCAATTGGGGTTGTGTATTCCCGTTTACTTGGCAGGTATGGACTTCTTTGGCAAGAGCGCCTGGCAAAGTATCCGCAATGGCATGCCGAATATGAATGTGCTGGTGGCCCTGGGTGCTACGGCTGCTTTTGTATACAGCCTGGCCGGTACTCTGCTGAAGCTAGGGCCAGACTATCTGTACTATGAAACGACTGCCTCCATTATTACGCTTGTTCTATTAGGCAATTTCCTGGAAGATGCTTCCGTTCACTCCACACAACGGGCACTGAATAAACTGGCCAGGTCTCAAAAGGTGATGGCGAATATGATTGCATTTGACGATCAGCATCAGGAAGTAATATTACCAGTTGAGAATACACAATTACGATCGGGGGACCTAATTCTGATCAAGAGCGGAGAGCAGGTTCCTGCGGACAGCAAAATATTATGGGGGGATGCTACGCTGAATGAATCCATCATCACGGGTGAAAGCATGCCTGTTACCAAAAGAGCCAAAGACCGCATTGTGGGAGGAAGCATTGTGATCGATGGGACGCTAAGAGCACAGGTAATGGCTGAATCGAAGGATTCTGTGCTGGCGAATATCATCGACCTTGTAAAAAGGGCACAGAGCGAGAGGCCACCTGTTCAGCAACTGGCTGATAAGATCAGTGCCATTTTTGTTCCGGTAGTACTGGGTATTGCTTTTGTTGCCTTTGTGATCAATTATATCAGTCTGCATAATTTCCAGGAATCGCTGATGCGGAGTGTGGCTATATTGGTGATTGCCTGTCCCTGTGCCATGGGGCTTGCCACTCCTGCGGCCATAGCAGTAGGTTTGGGAAGAGCGGCCCGGAATGGTGTACTGTTCCGGAATGCAAAGAGCCTGGAATTATTTAGAACCATCAAACAAGTGGTGTTCGATAAAACGGGAACGCTTACTACGGGGCAATTTGTGATCGACAAGTTTGAAATTCTCACTGCAGACAGTAATAAGACCTCCTGGAATACAGATTATTCACCGCCATCAGTACCGGAGTTCCAGCGAATACTTTGGTCGCTGGAAAAATATTCCAACCATCCGATAGCGCAGTGTATCAATACTGCCTGGAAACAGAGTGATGAGATCAAATGGCAAAAGATAGAAGAAATAAAGGGTGTTGGTATGAAGGGTGTGACGAAGGAAGGAGATATTTATTTTGCCGGATCATACAAGACTGCGATGGGCGTTACGCGCGATGACAGCCATAGCATTTACGTATTGAAGAATGAGAGCCTGATGGGCTGGGTGGATGTAAAGGATGAAGTGAGGCCGGAAGCGATCAGTATTGTTCAATACCTGCGTCATAAGAATATCCGAACGATCTTATTGAGTGGGGACCGTGAGTTCAAATGCCGTCAGTTAGCGAATTTCCTCGGCATCGATGAGGTAATTGCCGAACAATCACCGGAAGATAAGCTGACTGTTTTGGAAGACCTGACCTTACAAGGTCCTACGGCCATGATAGGTGATGGCATCAATGATGCGCCCGCTCTTGCGAAAGCCACCATCGGAGTTTCTCTGAGTGAGGCATCGCAGGTGGCTATGCAAACAGCGGATGTGGTGTTGATGGACCATGGACTGAAGCATTTATTGCTGGCGCTTGGTCTTGGCAGGCATACTTATCTTACCATCAAACAAAATCTCTTCTGGGCTTTCTTTTATAATATCATTGCCATTCCTGTGGCTGCTTTTGGTTTGCTCTCTCCTACTTTCAGTGCGTTAGTAATGGGGTTGAGTGATGTGGTGTTAGCAGTTAATTCTGTGAGGTTGTTTGTGAAGAAGGTTATCTGACAGGTCGTAGACTAGGTAATCTATAATATGGCTCCGGGTTTACAACCATTTCCTGTCGTTTTGGGTGAATTATAACATCGAGCTCTTCCATCGCAATAGAACCCATCAATGGCTCAGCATCACCGGGTAATACTACTGCGCGACATGTGACTGATCTGTTTGCAAACCTGACATCCAACGGTGAGACAACATCACACATTACCATTCTCCCATCGGCCAGGTAAAATTCTTTTCTGTCAACAACCGGTAATTGCAGGTATTCCTGTATATTTTCGTTAATAGCCATCGAATAAGCGCCAGAGTCAACAAGCATCCTGACAGTTATTCGTTTGATTTCTTCTTCGCCAATTAAATGCTTGCGAGCCATCATAACATCTTCCGTACTGATTAATTCAATTTCTGCATGAACAAGTCCCATAGTTTTTTAAGTTTAGAGGGACGAAGCTATATTTCATTTTTCATAATACCAATTGATTTTCAACTCCTTGACGGTGGTCAAGAAAATCATCTTCTCTAATTTCATCATTCCATTTTTCTCTCTTTCAGTAATTTCACGTTCTCATTTCTTTTGGGAGACATTCACCAAATATTAAAGAGTTATTTTGGGTATTCATCATTCCGGCCGCTGCAGGAAGAGATCATCCGTTCCGTATTAGAAGGAAAAGATACAATTGCATTATTGCCCACCGGCGGTGGTAAATCAATCTGTTTTCAGGTACCTGCTCTTATGCAGGAGGGGTTATGCCTTGTTATAAGCCCTTTGATCGCATTAATGAAAGACCAGGTAGAGAACCTGCGCAAAAAAGGGATCACGGCCTTCGCTATTTACAGCGGCATGAGCAGGAAAGAAGTGATCAATACTTTTAAAGTAGCGACGGAGAGCAACTGCAAATTCCTTTACATCTCTCCCGAACGCATCGAAACTAATCTATTCAAGGAATACCTTCCTGCGCTACCAGTTAACCTTATTGCAGTAGATGAGGCACATTGCATCTCGCAATGGGGATATGATTTCCGCCCACCTTATTTACGGATTGCCAGTTTGCGCGATGAATTACCGGATGTTCCAGTACTTGCTTTAACAGCTTCCGCCACTCCGGAAGTACAGAAAGATATTTGTGAAAAGCTGCGTTTCGGGAAGCCCCTGGTTTTTCGGCAGTCATTCGAGAGGCCCAACTTATCCTACAGCGTTTTCAAGGTTGATTCCAAGATCAATAAGATCACCGAGATCCTGCAAAAAGTAAACGGCAGCAGCATTGTATACTGTAAGAGCCGCCGGCGCACGAAAGAGATCAGCGACCTGCTTAATACCTATGGTATTAAGGCTGATTTTTATCACGCGGGCTTAGGGCAGGAAGAAAGGAACCGCAAGCAGGAAGAATGGATCAGTAATAAGATACGGGCGATCGTGTGCACCAATGCTTTTGGCATGGGAATCGACAAACCGGATGTGCGGACCGTTATTCATGCAGATGTGCCGGATTGCCTGGAGAACTATTATCAGGAAGCAGGCCGTGCTGGTCGCGATGGCAAAAAGGCCTATGCGGTATTGTTATATGAGAAACGGGAACCGAAGGAGATTGAAAAGCTGCCAGGCATCCGATTCCCCTCGGAAGAAGATATACAGGGCATCTATCGCTCGATCGTCAACTATCTGCAAATACCGCTCAATTCAGGAGAAGGAAATTCTTATGATTTCGACCTTCTTGATTTCAGTAAGAAATTCCAGTCGGACCTGATATTGGCTGGCAATTCCATTAAAGCGTTGGAACAGGAAGGCTGGCTGAGCTATAATGAACAGGTATTTATTCCTTCCAAAGTTCAATTCACTACCAGCAAGGAACAACTTTATGATTTTGAAAATACCAACCCCGCACTGGAACCGCTGGTAAAAGCCTTGCTCAGAACGTATGAAGGGATATTCGACCAGTGGGTGAGCATCCATGAAAAAAACATTGCTTTCATATTGCGCAAGAGTGTGGAGGAAGTAACCAGTTCACTCAAATTGCTGAACGCGCATGCTATCATCGAATACCTTCCTCAAAAAGATACTCCTCAGTTATTTTTTCTCCGCAACAGGGTAAAACCTGAGGACCTCCAGATCAACAATGCGGCTTTTGAAAAAAGAAAGAAGCAATTCACTGGTCGTATCAAGGCGATGCTTGGTTATGTGCATGAAAGCAACCAATGCCGGAGCCAATATATTGCTGCGTATTTTGGCGATGACAAAGTGAGCGACTGCAATATCTGTGATAACTGCCTGGCGAAGAAAAATGCCAAGCTTTCCAGCGAAGAATTCGAGAAGATCAGCTCCCGCATATTTTCGGCCATTCACCAACCGGTGCATACAAAGGACCTGCTTAACCAGTTGCAGGATGTGAGAAAGGAAAAATTATGGCAGGTGATCGGTTTTCTTCAAACTGAGAATAAAGTACAGGTAGATGATAACGGGTTTATCATGCTCGCCTGATCAGATGCCTGGCCTCAACTGATGTTTAAGCTCCTGTCTCTTATGGCGCATGTAAGTGATCTTTCCGGAGAGATAACCAATTGCCAAAGCCAACGGATAATCACTGATCCAGTGTACATCAGTATTCATCATGGCCCAGCCTGTTAATCCTATCAAGCTATAACCAACTGGTTTTATCCACCTTTTCTCCGGGTAATTGCAGGTCAATACGGTAACAGTCGCCATCATGGTAGCGAGGTGCCCTGATGGGAATGCATCGTAGTTAGAAGTATTGGTCTGGTAATCGCTGAAGGAAGGAAATGGATGCCAGTCGCCGCCCGGATGTGTAGCCATGAAGGGGCTTTGCCTTCCGAAGGATCTTTTCAGCACTTGTGTGGCAATGCCCATGGTGATAAAAGTTTCGGTGATATCACTGGCTGTTTGCAATGCGCGATAATCTTTTTTTATTTTCCCATAAATGAAGAGACCGCCTGCCAGCATCATGCTGGTTCCCCCCTCTCCCATCTGGTAGAGTGCACTGTTCAGGTTGCGGGGAACTTTAAAGATCTTGGTATTGCCGCTGTGCAAGAGGATGCCATAATCAGTATCAGGATTAAGCCTGATATGTCTGCAGGCGCCTTTTACGCCATCTTGCAAAGCCTGGTCAAAAGGAAGCAGAACAGCCGTAGTAGCTGTTACCAGTAATAGTCCATTGAGGTTTTGCTTTTTGAAAGGACTTTTGGCCAGTTGCCAGAGATCGCCCGGAACATTCGTAATAAAGCCGAATGGCTTTGGCTTTGAATACTCAGGCCAGCGGTGTACCGGTTGGGTGATTGCGATTTGCGGCCCTGGTGTGGGCAATGAAGATACAGAGGTGTCAGCCTGGCCTTGTGCAGCCAACTGACATGGCAATAATAATATTAGCCACCAACAGCTTCTCATGTTGCAGGTTTTATACCAAAATGACGTTGCGTGGGTCAATTTGGTCGGTTACCGTATGCATGGAGCCCTTGCTCCCGGGGCGCACGGATTCTAAGGGTTAAAGCAATTGCCTTGAAAGTATAAAAAATATTTGTTAAAGCCAACTACTCTTTTTGCTTCTGCCGCCCAGGCCAAGGGCGCCGAGCAGGCTGCGTGTGATGACGCTGGCAGCTGTTCTTTCCACCTGTTTTGCGGCGGAACTGCTTAACACTTTTTCGAGCATAGACTTTTCCGGTTTGGCACCGGCAGCTTTGGTGCCTTGTGATTTCTCAGCAGCTTCATTAAGCTTGGCAGTCAATATTTCGCAGGCGCTCTCTTTATCAACTGTTTCGGCGTATTTCTTTACGAGTTTGGACTTGCTGACGATGGCGGCCATCTCACTGTCTGTGAGTATGTCCATGCGGGAGCGAGGAGGCAGGAGCATGGTATGTACCAACGGTGTTGGAACGCCGCTTTCATTGAGCATGGTGATGAGGGCCTCTCCTATTCCGAGTTGCGTGAGCAGGTCTTCGGTCTTATAGAATGTTGTTTCGGGATAATTCTCAGCAGCCTGTTTGATGGTCTTTCTGTCTGCCGCTGTAAAAGCTCTCAGTGCATGCTGCACTTTCAGCCCCAACTGGCTTAACACAGCAGCGGGCACATCCTGTGGGTTCTGGGTGCAGAAGAAAATACCTACTCCTTTTGAGCGAATGAGTTTGATGACGGTCTCAATCTGTTGCAACAAGGCTGTGGTAGCTTCCTGGAAAAGCAAGTGGGCTTCATCGATGAACATGACGAGCCTGGGCTTATCGATGTCGCCGGCTTCGGGGAGTGTGGCGTATAATTCCGCCAGCATCTGGAGCATGAAAGTGGAGAAGAGTTTAGGCCGGTTCTGCATGTCGGTTACGCGGAGCACACTGATCATGCCACGGCCATCATCAGAGGAGCGCATCAGGTCATCTACTTCAAAGGATGGTTCGCCAAAAAATATATCAGCACCCTGTTGCTGCAGCCCGATCACCTTTCTGAGAATGGTGCCTGTGCTGGTGCTGGCAATATTGCCGTAAGTTTTCTGTATCTCTTCTTTTCCTTCGTCGCTCACGTATTGTAGTACTTTTGTGAAGTCCTTCAGATCGAGCAGTGGAAGTTTATTATCGTCGCAATATTTGAAGATGAGAGAGACCAGGCCTTCCTGTGTATCGTTCAGTTCGAGGATCTTAGACAGGAGTATGGGTCCAAATTCACTGACGGTAGCGCGCAGTCGTACCCCTTTTTCGTTACTGAGTGTGAGGAGCTCAACAGGAAAAGCAGTGGGTTTATATTCTCCGCCTACTTTGGAAATGCGGTCTTTGATCTTGTCGTTGGCAGCACCGGCGGCGGCGATACCGCTAAGATCTCCTTTTATATCCATCAGCAGAACGGGCACGCTGGCATCACTCAATCCTTCGGCTATCAGTTGAAGGGTTTTTGTTTTTCCGGTACCGGTGGCACCGGCTATGAGGCCATGGCGGTTCATAGTTTTCAGCGGCAGGAAGACATCGGTACCAGTTACCACTTTTCCGTCGAGCACGGCAGCACCGATGCGGAAGGATTCTCCTTTAAAGGTATATCCATCCTTCACTGTTTTCATAAAGGCATTATTATCAGGCATAAGGAAATTTTATAATGGGAAGATATTAACAAAATATTACCTGGAAATTAGGAAGTTTGGCAAATGATTTAATTTTATTTACATAAGAACAAAAACTACCAAACATGGAAGGAAAGAAACCGAAAATTTTATTATGCGAGGACGATCAGAATTTAGGGATGGTGCTGAAGAACTACCTGGAACTGAATGATTTTGATGTAACCCTCGAAAGAGATGGCCGCCTTGGGCTGGCTGCCTTTCAACGCGAAAAATTCGACCTCTGCCTGCTGGATATCATGATGCCCCATATGGATGGATTTACCCTGGCCGAAGAAATCCGCGATGTTGACCCCGATATTCCCCTGTTTTTCCTGAGTGCCAAAACGATGAAAGAAGACATCATCCAGGGGTATAAACTGGGGGCAGACGATTACATCACCAAACCATTTGACAGCGAAGTATTATTACTCAAAATAAAGGCTATCCTGAAGCGCAATGAAGAAGTGAATAAAGAACAGGAGAACAAAGAGTTCGACCTGGGCGAATATCACTTCAATCCCAAGTTGCGCGAACTGGCCCACAGTGGAAAAACTCAAACACTCTCTCCCAAAGAGAATGAGCTCCTCAAGATGCTGGCCGAGCATATGAATGATCTGCTTCCCCGGGAACAGGCACTAAAAAAGATCTGGGGCAGTGATACCTATTTCAATGGCCGCAGCATGGACGTGTATATTGCAAAACTGAGGAAATACCTCAAAGATGATGGCCACATCGAGATCGTGAATATTCACGGTAATGGGTTCAGGCTGGTAGTGCCGGTAGCATGATTACTGATTAATAATTATTAATTAATAATCAATCAAACAAAGTGGTGTCTCCAGTTTTACCACCTTTCTTGCCGAGGTGCTCATAAGCTTTATGGGTTGCTTCGCGGCCGCGTGCGGTGCGCTTGATAAATCCTTCCTGTATCAAAAAGGGTTCATACACTTCTTCGAGTGTGCCCGTTTCTTCGCCTACTGCAGTAGCAATGGTGGTTATACCTACAGGGCCTCCTTTGAATTTATCGATGATGGTGAGCAGGATGCGGTTATCCATATCATCCAATCCGTGCTCATCCACATTCAGGGCACGTAAGGAATGCTGGGTAATAGCAAGATCGATATTCCCATTGCCTAATACCTGAGCAAAGTCTCGAACCCTGCGCAGCAACCCATTGGCTATACGAGGTGTTCCCCTGCTGCGGCGGGCAATTTCATTGGCGGCTTCTGAAGTGATCTTTGTAGACAATAAAGCTGCTGAACGGAGGATGATCTGTTGCAAAGTATCAGCCCCATAATATTCAAGCCTTGATTTTATTGCAAACCTCGATAACAGAGGGGCGGTGAGCAATCCGCTTCTAGTGGTGGCGCCTATTAGTGTGAATGGGTTCAGGTTGATCTGTATGCTTCGTGCGTTGGGACCTGTATCGATCATAATATCGATGCGGTAATCTTCCATGGCAGCATAGAGATATTCTTCCACTACGGTACTTAGCCGATGGATCTCATCGATAAACAATACATCGTGGGGTTCCAGGTTGGTGAGCAGACCGGCCAGGTCACCGGGTTTTTCAATTACGGGTCCGGAGGTTTCCCTGATCTTAACACCTAGTTCATTGGCCACAATTCTGCTGAGGGTGGTTTTGCCCAGACCGGGAGGACCATGGAAGAGGATGTGGTCCAGTGCTTCGCCTCTGATCCGGGCTGCCTTGATGAATATTTTGAGGTTTTCAATGATCTGTCCCTGACCGGCGAAATCACTGATATTCCGGGGACGGATATTATTTTCAAACTCTTTATCCGCCGCGCTTAGAAATTCTTTATCCGTATTTAAATTTGGATTCGACATCATTGAGAAAGGTTTGTAAAACTACGGAAGAATTACTATGCGTGTACATTTCATTCAACATGTTTCGTTTGAAAATCCAGGTAACCTGCTCCATTGGGCAAAGCGGGAACAGCATGAGATATCGTTTACCATTATCGATGAGGAACCAATATTTCCCGGTACTGGATCATTCGATCTGCTGGTGATCATGGGCGGACCAATGGGTGTGTATGAAGAGGACCAGTATGACTGGCTGAAGCCTGAGAAAGTATTTATCAAATCTGCTATCGATGCCAAAAAGAAGGTATTAGGGATCTGCCTGGGCTCGCAACTGGTGGCAGAGGCACTGGGATCGAAGGTATATCCGCACACAGAAAAGGAGATCGGCTGGTGGCCAGTACAGAAAAAAAAGAGCAGGGAAGCCGACCTTCTTACAAACAATCTCCCTGAATCCTTTGTTAGTTTCCACTGGCATGGGGATACATTCGACCTGCCACCGGGGGCGGTACAATTATTTTCGACTGATGTATGCCCACAGCAGGGATATATGTGGGGAAATAATGTAGCAGCCATTCAGTTTCATCCTGAAGTAACTAAAGAGTTAGCAGAAGCGATGATCGGTCATGGAAAAAGCGAACTCATCGACGCACCTTATATCCAAACCGCTGAAGAAATGAAAAAAGCAATAGCTGATCATGTACCTGCACAGGAAGATTATATGAGCTGCTTCGTGAACAGGTTCCTGCAATTGTAGCAATGGTTGGATAACATATTAACAGCAATTACATGGCGGTAAAAATAATTCTCGTAACGGGCGCCAACAGAGGTATCGGCCTGGAGATAGTGAGGCAACTGGCGGGCATGGGGCACAGGGTGATACTCACAGCACGCGATGAGGGTAAAGGTGAAAAAGCAGTGGCGCAATTAGAGCGTCAGAAACTAAATGTAGAATTTATACCACTGGATGTAAGCGATGAAAAAAGCATACGGCAGGTTGCGGAAATAATCCAAAAGAAATACGGGCACCTGGATGTGCTGATCAATAATGCGGGCATCCTGCATGGCAGTGAGGGAACATTATCTGTTTCCCGTGAATCTTTGGAAGAACATATGGCCACTAATTTTTACGGGCCTTTTTTATTGGTGCAAGCATTATTCCCATTGTTGAAGAAAAGTGAGGATGGAAGGATTGTCAACTTCACCACAGGGATGGCATCTTTATCGAGCCCGGATGGTGGCACTGCCGCGTACAGGTTAAGTAAAATTGCGCTCAACGGACTTACGGCCATTTTATCTGCAGACCTGCGTGGTACGAACATCAAAGTGAACAGTGTTGATCCGGGATGGGTAAAAACAGATATGGGTGGATCGGGTGCGCCAAAATCAGTTGAGGAAGGAGCGGATACAGCTGTGTGGCTGGCCACAGCGGATAAAATACCCACCGGTAAATTTCTCAGGAACAGAAAAGAAGTTGCCTGGTAGCATATCATTCATCATTAAATAAAATTTTATGAAAATCGGAATATTAGGTTCGGGAGAAGTTGGAACAACCTTAGGAAATGGATTTCTTTCGGAAGGACATGAAGTAATGCTTGGTACCCGAAATCCTTCCAAGGATGAAGTAGTAAAATGGAAAGAGGAAAACCCAAAAGGAAAAACAGGAACATTTGCAGAAACGGCTGCTTTTGGTGAGTTATTAGTGATGGCAGTAGGTGGAGAAGTAGCTGAGCAAATGATCAAACAAGCGGGGCCGGATAACTTCAAGGGCAAAGTAGTGATTGATGCAATGAATCCTATTGCTCATAAACCTCCTGTGAACGGAGTGCTAAGCTTTTTCACGAATCATGATACATCATTACTGGAACAACTGCAAAAGCTTTTGCCCGAAGCAAAACTGGTGAAAGCTTTTAATAGTGTAGGTTCTTCTCTCATGTATAAGCCGAAGCTGAAAGGAGGTACCCCTACCATGTTCATTTGCGGTAATGATGAGGGCGCCAGAAAGACTGTTACCGATATACTTACAGCGTTCGGGTGGGAAACGGAGGATCTGGGCAAGGCAGAAGCTGCGCGTGGAATTGAGCCTCTTTGCATTTTATGGTGTATTCCGGGGTTTTTGCGGAATGACTGGGTACATGCGTATAAAGTGCTGAAACCTTAATAAATTTACTATATGACCTTTGAAGCATTCAGGGATAGTTTGGAGAATGCTACCCCACCGGTGGGGGATGCTTACCTGCAATCTCTCTGGTTTGATGCCAAAGGTGATTGGGACAAAGCGCATACCATTATCCAGGATATTGAAGATAGTAAGGCGGCCTGGGTGCATGCATACCTGCACCGGAAAGAAGGGGATGCCGGTAATGCCGGATATTGGTATCGTAAAGCAGGCAAGCCCATGCCGGGCTATGCGCTTGAAAAGGAATGGCAGGAATTGGTACAGGCAATGTTGTAAGCCGGTCCTGCAGACGATTGCACTTTAATTTGCTGCTATGAAAAGGTATTCTGTTTACCCTTTTTTGCTCATTGCTTTTTACCTGCTTTTTTTCGCCTGCAAGAAAGAGCTGAGCTTTGAAAACGGACAGGTTGCCGCGGGGGCATTACAAAGAGACTTCAACAACAACTGCCTGCCTCCGAATATTGGCGGTACATACATTGCCGGCAAAAATTTCAATGACTCCAATTATATCGAGGTATTAGTGCATATCAGCAAGCCGGGTATATTCATTATCAGCTCGGATTCTGTGAACGGCTATTCATTTAAAGGCAGCGGTAATATTAAAGATACCGGTTTGGTGCTGGTGAGAATTCCGGGCTCCGGCAAGCCTCTTACTGGCGGTACAAACATTGTCACTATATTTTTCGATTCTACTTTCTGTACGATACCGATCTCCGTGCTCGCAGCAGGGAACCTGGCTTCATTTACTTTACAGGGGTCACCGAATGCCTGTATGAATGATACGTTGAGCGGAGGTTATGTAAAGGGCGGTACATTGGATACAAGCAATAAAATAAAGATCAGCGTACAGGTCACCACTCCTGGTAATTATTCCGTTTCCACCAACAAGGTGAATGGCTACAGTTTTTCCGGATCGGGAACTTTTACCTCAACAGGCATCCAAACGATTACACTTACAGCGTCTGGCACTCCTTTAAATGCAGGTACTGATGTATTCACTGTTACTGCTGGTACTTCTACCTGTACTTTTTCAGTTACTGTGCTGACGGCCGTAACCGTAACGAATAACGACCATTTTCCACTCACGCATAATAGCTTCTGGGTGTATGATGACCTGTTTCATGCAGGCGATTCCATCAAGCACACAGTGATCGATACGATAACTATCAATAACCGGCTGTACAGCATTATGAAGGAAGAAGTGAAGATCGTGGGACCATTCCTTTACTATTACCGAAAAGCAGTTGACAATTACTATGAATATTGCATTGCCGATAAATACACCGGCTCATTTGCTTTTGCCACACCGCAATATGTAGACCTTAATTTTTTGCAGGAGAATCTGTCCAGCGGGGCTTCCTGGTCTTCTCAGGAATTTTCGGGCAATGCTTCTTTTGGCCAAAAGCTCTATCTTACCTATGATTTCTCCTGTCCCAATGCCAATGCTTCTGTGGTGGTGAATGGAAAAGCATTTTCCAATGTTTACATCATTCAGCTCAGGCCCCGTATTAAATCCGATTTTGGCGGTTACGGGCCTACGGGAGAATTATATACTTTTTATTATGCTAAGGGCGTAGGTCTTGTTTATGAAAAGCAAACCAAATCAGGCTCTATTACCTTCACCGCTCTTGAATTGGGTCTGAGGAGCTGGCAAGTGAACTAGGTAGATATTTATTCATCTGCAACACTAAATCGGGATCAGGACAATTGGCCAGATATTTTTCTCTCTCTGAATATTTGCATACACCGGGATAGTCGCCTTTCTTCAACTCGATATCGAGTATAAGCTGTATATGCAGATGGGGTGGCCAGTGGCCATTTTCTTTAGGTTCTCCAAAATGACCGATCACCTCTCCCCTGTTCACATATTTACCAGCGCGGACGGAATCAATGTCACGCAGGCTCAGATGACCATAGAGGCTGTAAAAGGGCACTCCGTCCAGTTGATGCAGCAACACCAGCGTGACGCCATAATCCCCGTAGCGGTCATTAAAAGCAAAACTATGCACCATGCCACCCTGGAACGCATATACAGGTGTACCCACCGGTCCCCAGATATCAGTACCCAGGTGCAGGCGGCGAGGTTCTTCTCCGGGCTTATCTGCATCAAAAACCTTGCTTCGGCTGTAAACGGTGCGGTGTTCATCATATCCGCCTATACCAAATCTGTAGTTTGAGGCTAACAGTTTGTGGTTTATATATTCAGAAAATTTATCAACGTCTTCAATGATCTCTTTGGTCAGGGATTTATTGGCGGCGGTAAAATCGAGGAGGAGCAGGTGATCCTTTGTGGGGTCGAAATCAACCACCCGGTGAAAACCCTGCTGGTTCCTGCGGATGATATGTTGAAATTCTGCAGTCTGCATAGTAAAATCAGGCTTCCTGTGCCGTTTATAAGCGATTTTCCGGCATTTATGAATTCCGTTTCCTGCAAAGATCATGGTTTGCTAACTTTAATATCCTTTCACAAGCCAAAAACACGCTTTTTTATGAGAAAATACTTCTTGCTGCAGGCCGTGTTGATCGTCTCCTTAACGGCCGCTGCTCAAAAATCGCCTCTATGGCTCCGCTACCCGGCTATTTCGCCGGACGGGAAATCAATCGTATTCAGTTTTAAGGGTGACCTCTACAAGGTTGCTTCGGAAGGAGGAGATGCCATTCCGCTGACCTTGCATGAAGCCTATGATTATATGCCGGTATGGAGCCACGACGGAAAATGGATCGCTTTTGCGAGCGACCGTTATGGCAACTTCGATGTATTCATCATGCCTTCTTCCGGTGGTGACGCTACCCGCCTTACCTATCATTCCGCCAACGATTATCCGTATGATTTTACACCGGACAACAAGAGTGTGATCTTCGGCACGAACCGCAACGATATTTATACGAGTGCACGGTTCCCACTGAAGAGCATTTTCCAGAAATTATATAAAGTGCCCGTAACTGGTGGCCGCTCTGTGATGTTCCTTTCCGCTGGTTCTGAATTCGCCCGCTTCAACAGCAAAGGCGACCAACTTATATTCCAGGACAGAAAGGGCTATGAAGATGCCTATCGCAAACACCATACTTCCGCGGTAACGCGCGACATCTGGATCTACGATATAAAGAAGGATGAATACCAGGAAGTATCTAATTTCAAAGGAGAGGACCGCGAGCCGATCTTTTCTTCTGACGACCAATCGTTCTATTACCTGAGTGAAAAGAACGGCAGCAACCAAAATATTTATAAAGCTGCTGTAAGTGGGAAGACAGAAGAATTGCAACTGACGAAATACAGCAAACACCCGGTGCGTTTTCTTTCCCGCTCGGGTGATAATACTTTATGCTTTACTTATGATGGTGAGATCTATACCATGAAGGAAGGCAGCGAGCCGAAGAAAGTAAATATCCGCATCAATACAGATGGCAGAACGAATACCGAGAAGATCATGCCTATCAATACGGGTGTTACGCAAACGGCTTTGTCTCCCAATGGTAAAGAGATCGCCTTTATTGTTCGGGGCGAAGTATTTGTGACCTCTGTGGAAGGCGGCATTACCAAGCGCATCACCAATACTCCTCAACAGGAAAGAACGGTGCAGTTCAGTCCGGATGGCCGCTCGCTGGTATATGCTACCGAAAGAGGCAATAGCTGGGATATTTACCGTGCTTCTATTGAGCGTAAAGAAGAGCCTTATTTCTATGCCTCCACAGTTGTGAAGGAAGAGCCGCTGGTGGCTACTGATGACGATGAATTTCAACCGGTATACTCACCTGATGGAAAAGAAATAGCCTACCTGGAAGAAAGAAATGTTCTGAAGGTCTATAATATCGCTACCAGGAAAAGCCGGGTAATCGTTCCGAAGGGAGTGAATTATTCTTATGCCGATGGAGACCAGTATTTCCGCTGGTCGCCGGATGGGAAATGGATTGCCTTTAACTCTAATGAAGGTCGCTGGGGCGCTGCGGAAGTGTCTTTGATGAAAGCAGACGGCAGCGGCGAAAGACTGAATGTTACCCAAAGCGGTTTTTCCGATGCTACAGCCAAGTGGGCATTTGGTGGCAAAGCATTACTCTGGTTAACAGACCGTGATGGGAAAAAGCCGCTTGCCTTTCAGGGAGCACGTGAAGTGGATGTATATGCTATGTTCTTTGACCAGGAACTGTACGATCGTTTCAAGCTGAATAAAGAAGATTATGCCTTGCTGAAGGAAAAAGAAGATAATGACAAGAAAGAAAAGAAAGACAGCACCATGCAGGCCCTCATCGCCAAAAAAGAAAAAGACTGGCAGCCAACCTTCGAGAATATCGATGACCGCAAGGAAAGGCTGACCATTAACTCAGGCAATATTTCCGATTTCCTTCTTTCCAGTGACGGCGAAAAATTGTATTACCTCGCACGCGTGGAAAAAGGTTATGACTTGTGGGTGACCAATACACGCACCAGGGATACGCGCATACTTACCAAACTGGATGGCGGACCTGCCGGATTAGATATTTCCAAAGACGGCAAGAATCTGTTTGTAGTAAGCGATGGCAAGATCGTGAAAGTGGATGCCGATGCAGGTAAAATAACACCTGTGGTGGTGAATGGTGAAATGAACCTGAATGCTACCGCAGAAAGGACCTATATTTTTGAGCATGCCTGGCGCCAGGTGACCAAGAAATTCTATGACCCCAAATTGGGTGGTGTTGACTGGGCCCTGTACAAGTCGACATACGAAAAATTCCTCCCCTACATCAATAACAATTACGATTTCCAGGAATTGCTGAGTGAATTACTGGGAGAACTGAATGCCTCACATACAGGAGGACGCTATGCGCCGCCACAGGTGAATACAGATGCTACGGCCAGTCTTGGATTACTGTATGATGAAACTTATGATGGAGACGGTGTGAAAGTGATGGAGGTACTGGAAGGCGGTCCTTTGTTAAATGCGAAATCAAAGATCATGAAGGGCACAGTGATCGAAAAGATTGACGGAGAAGTGATCACTGAAAATATGGACTGGAATAAACTGCTGAACCGCAAGGCAGATAAAAACGTGTTACTGAGCCTTTATAATCCTGCCACCAAGGAACGTTGGGAAGAAGTGATCAAACCCATCACGCAGGGTGCAGAGCAGGGCCTGTTGTATGAACGCTGGGTAAAAGCAGAGCGCAAGAAGGTAGATGAACTCTCTGGCGGCAAGGTTGGTTATGTACATGTACAGGGTATGAATGATAACAGTTTCCGCACAGTATATGAGGAAGTGTTAGGTAAGAATGCTACCAAAGAAGCGCTGATCGTTGATACACGATTCAATGGGGGTGGCTGGCTGCACGATGACCTGGTCACGTTCCTCGATGGAAAAGATTACCTCGACTTTTCACCACAGGGTGTTACGCCAACTTCCGGTGAGCCGCGCAATAAGTGGGCAAATCCCTCCTGTGTACTGATGAGTGAAAGCAATTATTCGGATGCGTTCATTTTCCCTTATGCCTATCATAGCCTGAACATTGGTAAGCTGATAGGAATGCCAGTGGCTGGTACTGGTACGGCAGTATGGTGGGAAACACAGATAGACCCCTCACTTGTATTTGGTATACCGATGGTAGCTACTATCGGGAAGGAGAACAGGCCTACTGAGAACCTGCAACTGGAGCCTGATATTAAAGTGCCGAATGATTACAAGGCTATTTTGAGCGGCAAAGACCAGCAACTGGAAAAAGCGGTGCAGGAAATGCTTACGGAGATCAAGAACAAGAGCCCGAAGAAAGGGTTTTAGCAAATAAGAAAGGATGACCATCATTAAACTTAAAATGATGGTCATCCTTTTTAATATTGTATTCAAGCATAAATCTTCAATGACTTTTGTCTTTTTCCTCTTATTCGAAGTATAATTATACTTTCTTCCTTAATTGTAAAATAGATTTATATAAGGGAACCGCTTCATTAGACAACGCCTGATACTCTTGGTTACTATTTTATAGGACTCCGGGCGGCAAGCTATCCCATTTAATTTTTTTTCAATTTTCTGAAGGAACCGAATACCTAACGCTGGAGAAATTTCATCATACCAATTTACAATGTACTCAAGATCATTAACAGCTTTGGGGAATAAACAATAATTACTTTTTCTTCCTGGCATTTAATTTCTTTATCAGCCGATCTTTGATTTCGCTCCAGTCTTCAGTTTGTTCTGAGTTTGCCTGATACTCACTTAGCCGTTCTTCTAAAAGATGAATCTCCTGGTGGTCTTCCTTTAATGTATTTTCATCAAGCGATTGCCAGATAGCTTCTATCAGTTGCAGCTTCTCCAAATTGATAAGAATCAATCATTTCTACAATTGAATTGATATCAATGCTATATTCCAGCTTTTCTTCGAGGATGTTTGCCAGCGTTTCAAAATAAGCAATCACATCTTCACGAATATTTCTTTTCAGCCAGCGAAAACCACCGGGTAAATGGTCCAGCACTTCGCGGTCATCAAGGTATTCGAGGTGATGGATATCGGTGGGCGTAAGTCCTAATTGCTGTAGCTTATGCAGTAGCAACATTACAGGCGCTCCGCTTACTGAGCAGGATCCTTCTGCTATTTCTGTCCACTCCCCTGTTGAGGTATGAGCATAGGTCAGTATTTCTTCTTTGCTGAGGGTTGTGGTTACCTGCAGCAGATGGCCACAGTTACAGGCGCCATGATGGCCCCAGGCATAATAGGCACCATTACGGAGGGCATTTGCCGCATTACGTAATCCTTCAATCAGGTCTGTATTGGGTTTTGCCATAGTGCAAATTTCCTGATAAAAAGCCTGTTGAAAAAGAATAAGTAAGGTGGTGAGCGTTAAAAGAAACTTAATGCAAAATATTAGGCTTCCGGGAGCGTTTTTATTAGTAATAACCTTCAAAATCAACCTCTTGAAAACAATACGCCATCTCATTCTGTGCATGCTGCTGGCCTGTGCTTTCAGTTCGCCCTGTCAGACCATTACCGGGGCCTGGAAAGGAAAGATCGGGGCTGCCCGGGCGGAATTGAAGCTTATTAAAAAGGGCGACAGTCTGCTGGGCACCTCTTACTATTATACCTCTGCTTCTCACTATCGCCGCTATGCTGTGAAGGGATATTTCGATTCCGAGACCAATAGTGTGGTATGGTGGGATGACAAGCTGCTGGAAGATAAAGCTCCGGGAGGCCTATTTGGCACCAGCAAAGAAGCCTTGCTGAATGTGGCTGATTTCAATTGTCCGGGAGAAGAAAAAATGACGCTCGAGGGCAACAGCACCGACCGTGACAATAAGGACAGGACCAGAGGACCCGTACAACTGGAGAAAGAAACAAAGCCGGGCTTCCGCGATGAATGGGATTTTGTGATCGAGAATTATACGGTGGGAGCTAATGATCCCGATATTATAGACAGTGTTGCCTTAGTATCCAATCCGGAACCTGCTCCGATAAAGGGATATGAGACGGCTTTATCTGCGACTAAGATCATTTCTGCGCAACCGGAAGAACCAAAACCCATCATCATAGCTGCGCCAGTTCTGAAAGAAGAGAAGAAAGCGGTGGCCCAGAATGTAAATGAACAGAAGTTCAAGACACGTGAGAAGAAACTGGCTACGGTAATTCCCATAACAGGCGACTCGATCGAATTACGCTTTTACGACAATGCTATCATAGACGGCGACTCTATTTCCGTTTTCCTGAATGGCCATATGCTTTTTGAGCATGTGCGACTTGAATACAAGCCTTACACGGTGAAGCTGGCAGTGAGTGACCTGCAGGATGATAATGAGCTGGTAATGGTGGCTGAGAATCTCGGCACCATTCCTCCCAATACATCGCTGATGGTAGTTATTGTGGGAGATAACCGGTATGAAGCAAGGCTGGAAAGCTCAGAGCAGACTAGTGCCCTGATCCGGTTTATTAAGCAAAAAAAGGTGAGTGGAAAGTAGCTAGTGGGGAGTAGGATTATACAACTACATTTACCATCTTGCCCTTTACAAAAATGATCTTCTTGTGAGGCTTGCCTTCCAGCCATTTCTGAATGATCTCATTGTTCAATACCATTTCTTCCACTTCCTGCGCAGAGGCTTCGAGGCTGATGTCCATCTGCACTCTCACTTTACCATTTACGCTGACAGGATAATTCTTTGAAGATTCAATCAGGTATTTATTATCTGCCTTTGGATATGAAGCATCCAATATGGAACTGGTATGACCTGTTAATTGCCAGAGCTCTTCACAAATATGCGGTGCATAGGGCGTGAGCAGGATCAGCAATTGCTCCAATACCTCTTTTTTGTTGCAGCGGAGATCACTCAATTCATTTACACAGATCATAAAAGCGCTCACGGCTGTATTGAAGGAGAACCTTTCAGTATCTTCTTCGATCTTTTTAATGGCCTTGTGCAGTATTTTTAATTCAGCGTCTGTGGCTTTTTCATCTTTCCATACTTTTCCTTTCTGCTCATCATAGAAGAGACGCCATAATTTCTTGAGGAAACGATGAACACCTTCAATGCCTTTTGTATCCCATGGCTTGCTCATTTCCACAGGCCCGAGGAACATTTCATACATGCGGAAGGTGTCGGCACCGTACCTGAATACGATGTCATCTGGGTTAACTACATTAAAGTAGCGTTTGCTCATTTTTTCAACCTCTGGATAAGTATAGAATTTATTATTACCAGACGAGTCCTGGTTCTTCCATTCACCAAGTTTCCAAAAGCCGCCTTTGCACATAAAGATGGCATCTGCCAGCTCTGGCCTGCTTTCTATTAATTTTGGTATATCCAGTTCGTTATTTTTAACGCAGTCTATTGGCAAATGATATTCCAGAGAAATTTCAGTTCCATGATTTTTTAATTCATCTAAATAATCATAACTATAAAAAACCTGCCTGGCGTTTAATGCTTTATTAACCCAATGCGACGGAACATAATCCACAAATGTTTGCCCCCCTTCATTTTTTGATACCTGCAGTATACCTTTTTCAGATACTCCTTGTATCATTCCCTGATTCACCAATCTCTTATAAGGCTCGTCGTGGCCGATATAGCCCATGTCGTACAGAAACTTTGTCCACATACGGCTGTACAGCAAATGCCCTACTGCGTGCTCTGTACCGCCGATATACAGATCTACCTGCCCCCAATAATCACTAGCCTTGCGGCTGCAGAATTCCTTATCATCATGAGGGTCCATATAACGCAGGAAATACCAGGAAGAGCCAGCATAACCGGGCATGGTATTAACCTCCCTCTTTCCGCCTTTATAATCCACCCACGCGTGCAAGTTGGCCAGAGGGCCTTCTGCATCCGGTCCGGGCTTTAATTCATCCATGTGAGGCAGAAGGACGGGCAATTCGCTTTCGGGCAGCGGATAAGCGATCCCATCTTTCCATATAATCGGAAAGGGCTCGCCCCAGTAGCGCTGGCGGCTGAAAGCTGCATCACGCATCCTGTAATTCACTTTCCTCACCCCAATACCCATCTCCTCGATCTTTTTGATCACGAACTCGAGGGCATCGCTCATGACCATACCGTTGATGAAATCGGAATTCTCGAGTTTCGCATCCTTGGTAGGATTGGCTTCTTCGCCATTGTAATACGAACCGATAATATTAGTGATGGAAATGTTGAAATATTTGGCAAACTTATGATCTCTTTCATCACCACACGGCACACCCATAATGGCGCCGGTGCCATAGCCTGCCAACACATATTCACTGATCCAGATGGGTATGTGCCGGTCATTGAAGGGGTTGATGGCATAAGCTCCTGTGAATGCACCGGATATCTTTTTCTCCGCCATGCGCTCACGCTCACTGCGACTCTTTACATAGGCAAGGTATCCATCTATGGCAGGCTTTTGCTCAGGGGTGGTGATCTTATCGATCAGTTCGTGTTCCGGGGCCAGCACCATGAAATCGACCCCGAATATTGTATCGGGGCGGGTAGTGTAGACCCTTAATAAATCGGGAGCGAGGTTTATCTTAAAATCTATCTCTGCACCATAGCTCTTGCCGATCCAGTTGGTCTGCATTTCTTTCATGGCATCACTGAAATCCACTGTGTCCAGTCCGCTCAGTAATCTTTCTGCATAATCAGTAATGCGCAGGTACCATTGCCGCAGTTTCTTTTTCACTACAGGATAACCGCCACGTTCACTCACTCCATTGATCACTTCATCATTGGCCAGTACGGTGCCCAGTGCTTCACACCAGTTTACCTCACCATAACCGCAATAAGAGAGGCGGTAATTCATCAGTATGTCCATCTTCTTATGCTCATCATAAGAGGTCCATTCCTGTGCAGTGAACCGGATGGTTGTATCGCCCGGGCATTCATGCTGTTTATTGCCTTCTTTTTCAAAGAGGGCTATGAGCACAGCTATTCGTTCGGCTCTTTTTGTTTTGCGATTAAACCAACTGTCAAAAAGCTGGAGGAATATCCACTGTGTCCATTTATAGAAAGAAGGTTCGCTGGTATTTACTTCTCTGCTCCAGTCGAAACAGAATCCTATTTTATCGAGCTGTTGCCGGAAATTCTTAATATTCTGTGCTGTGCTGACGGCAGGATGAATGCCATGCTCAATAGCATATTGCTCGGCGGGAAGCCCAAATGCATCATAACCCATCGGGTGTAAGACGTTGAAGCCTTTCAATCTCTTGAAGCGGGCGAAAATATCACTCGCTATATAGCCCAGCGGATGACCTACGTGCAAGCCCGCGCCACTGGGATACGGGAACATATCCAGCACATAGTATTTAGGTTTGGAACTATCGTTGCTGACCTTATAAGCTCCGTTCTTAATCCAAAGCTCCCGCCATTTCTCTTCAATATCTTTGAAATTATATTCCATGCTCATTTAGTTATGAGTTCATAACTCTTAATTACTTAAATCGTTGCTAAAAAGTTAAAAGCCAAATGCCCCGAAATTTATACGGCTCTGCAATCGTTATGGGGGACGTCAAAAATACGGATTACCCGCCTAAAACCGCTATTTTTGCCCTACTTTGATCCATTGCTAACCCATCAAAACACCTGTCCATGGCGCAATTCGGAAAAGCATCCGCGAAACGTTCCAAGCCTTCTTATTTTATGGCTATCCTGGGCGTTACTATCGTACTCTTTTTTGTGGGTGTTTTTGGCTGGCTGTTCCTCAATACCAAAAGATATACGGACGCACTGAAGGAAGATATTAAAGTGCAGGTTTACCTGCGAAAGAATATTTCTCCGGGCGGTGTGGATTCATTGAAAGCCTATATTGCTTCCAAACCATATACCAAATCACTGGAGTACATCGATAAAGAAACTGCCAAAAAGGAATGGCAGAAAAGTGGGGAAAGTGATTTCACGGAGTTCCTGGACGAGAACCCCCTTCCAGCCCTTATAGAATTCAACCTGAACAGCAAATATGTGATCCAGGATACGATGGCCAATATCAAGGCCGACCTGGAGAGTAATGTGCTGATGGTGGAAAATGTAAAATACCCGACCAAGGTAGTAGAAAAAATAGAATCTGTAGTGCGGGTGGGCTTGCTGGCATTTGCAATACTGGCGGCCATCTTCTGTATTTTTTCAATTATACTTATAGACAATACCATCCGCCTGGCCATGTACAGCAACCGCTTCCTTATCAAAACCATGCAAATGGTAGGGGCCACGCGCAGCTTTATAGCCAAGCCTATGACCGTAAGGGCTATTGTTAACGGACTGATCTCCGGCTTCATTGCCATTGCCTTTATAGCCCTGCTGATGTTCCTGTCTGAATACTTCATCCCCTATCTTAAAGACCTGCGGGATAATACCCGCTTATTACTGCTGTTTGTGTTCCTGCTGGGACTGGGAATCAGCATATCGCTGTTCAGCACCTACCGCAGTGTGGTGAAATACCTTAAAATGAAGCTGGACGATCTTTATTGATATGTGAACGGTCGGTGGTCCACTGGCGAATATTGAACGGATTCCCTATATTGCGGCCCTAATAATCCAGTAATGAGCGATAAAAGACAGCCTGCGCCACCACCCCAGAATCTCTTCAGTAAAGACAATTATATCTGGGTCATTATCGGGATCATTATTATGGCTATTGGTGTTTTTCTGATGGCCGGAGGCAAGAGTGATAATCCTAATGTCTTTAATTATAATGAAGTTTACAGTAAGACCCGTATAACCGTTGCTCCTATCCTAATTTTGCTTGGCCTCTCTATTGAAGTGTACGCGATATTCAAGAAACAAAAAAGTTAAGGCGGCTACCGTATGAGCATCCTTCATACTATCATCCTCGCCATCATAGAGGGATTTACTGAATTTTTGCCCATCTCTTCTACCGGTCACATGGCCGAGGCTTCTGCTATTATGGGCATTAATAAAGATGATTTTGCCAAGCTGTTCGAGATCGTGATCCAGTTCGGCGCCATACTTTCGGTAGTGTTTGTATACTGGCGAAAATTCTTCGATTTCAGTCGCATCTCCCTTTATGTAAAACTGGTAGTTGCTGTAATACCTGCTCTTGTATTCGGTTTTCTCTTCAAAAAATATATCGACCAGATGCTGGGTGAGCCTTTGATCATTGCGAGTGTGATATTGGTGGGAGGCGTATTACTTCTATTTGTAGACAAATGGTTCAGTAAAGCTGAAACCGACAGAGAGGCCGAGATCACCAACAAGCAGGCTTTTACCATCGGCTGCTTCCAGGTATTATCCATTCTTTTCCCCGGTCTTAGCAGAAGCGCGGCTACTATTGTAGGCGGTATGCAACAGAAACTGACACGCAGACTGGCAGCAGAGTTCTCCTTTCTGCTGGCTGTGCCTACCATGCTGGCTGCTACGGTTAAGAGCCTCTATGACATGTACAAAGCTTCTCCTGAAACGCTGAAAGACACATCTCATCTGAACATATTGTTTCTGGGAAGCGGGATAGCATTCATTGTAGCCCTGCTGTCGATCAGGTTCCTGATCAATTATCTGCAGAAGCATGGATTCAAGCTGTTCGGATGGTATCGTATCATTTTAGGCAGTGTATTGATCATTTTGCTTCTTACCCACGTGATCCCATCTTAAAATTTGAGTACTTTACTTTTAAACCCTTAGCCAATGCAAGCAGCTTCCAAAAAGGTTGTTAATGCGTGGTGCCTGTACGACTGGGCTAATTCAGCCTATAACCTGGTGATCACCTCCACTATTTTCCCGACCTATTACGAGATCATTACCAGCAACGCATCAACCAATAATGAAGTCGAATTCCTGGGGCGAAAGTTTGTGAATACCGCTCTTTATAATTACACGCTGGGTGCGGCTTTCATCATTGTGGCCATCATCTCGCCCATACTTACTTCTATTGCCGATTATAAGGGCAATAAGAAGAATTTCATGCGCTTCTTTTGCACGCTGGGCAGCTTAGCCTGTGCAGGGCTTTACTTTTTTACACCTACTGAAACAGGTCCCAAGACTCATATCCTGACTTCCTCAGCCTTATACATAGGCATTACCTGCTCTTTAATTTCCTGTGTGGGTTTCTGGGGAAGCCTCGTATTTTATAATTCTTATCTGCCAGACCTGGTGCCTGAAGAAGAGCGTGACCGGGTGAGCGCCAAAGGTTATACCTGGGGATATATAGGCAGTGTGTTGTTGCAGATCATTTGCTTTATTGTAGTGTTCTTTCCGACAACATTCGGCTTTACTTCTGATTTTGATAAGGACTTTATGCCACCGCGCATATCTTTTGTGCTGGTGGGATTGTGGTGGATCGGCTGGAGCCAGATACCATTCCGTTTATTGCCGATCAGCAGTGTAAAGGAAAGGAGAGAAAAAAAGAATGTATTTACGAATGGTTTTCATGAACTGCGGAAAGTATGGAACCAGGTAAAACACATGCCTGTATTGAAACGGTTGCTGTATTCTTTTTTCTGGTACAGCGCGGGCATTCAAACCGTATTCCTGGCAGCAGCCCAGTTTGGCGCCAAAGAACTGCACCTGCCTACCACCAAACTGATCATAACGATCATGATCATTCAACTGGTGGCCATCCCTGGCGCTATTCTTATTTCAAGGGCGTCTGAACGGTTCGGGAATATAAAGACGTTAATGGTAACCGTGTTGATATGGGTGGGCGTTTGTATCAGTGCTTATTTCATTTATACGGATATCCAGTTTTATATTCTCGGCGCCATTGTAGGGTTGGTAATGGGCGGGCTACAGTCGCTGAGCCGGTCAACCTATTCTAACCTGATGCCGGAAACAAAGGATACTGCTTCCTTCTTCAGTTTCTATGATGTTACGGAGAAAATAGCCCTGGTATTAGGAATGTTCACCTTCGCTTATATTGAGGAGCTGACCATTAAACATGGTGGCATGAGAAATTCAGTACTTGCCCTGATGGTATTTTTCATTATCGGGTTTATATTGCTGGGTTGGACATTGTGGACGCAGAAGAGGCAAGTAGTGAGAGGAAAGGAGATATTGGGAGAAGGAGTTAATTAGGGTATTAAGTTAATTAAGGTATTAGGGAGTTTAAATTTAGAAATCTTGAAATTATATTCGATACCTACCGGTCATTTTAAATTAGATGGGGGCGCTATGTTTGGTGTTGTACCGAAATCCATCTGGAATAAGCTGAATCCGGCCGATGAGAACAATCTTTGTTCCTGGGCCATGCGCTGCCTGCTGATAGAAGATGGTAACCGGCTGATACTGGTCGACAATGGAATCGGCAATAAACAGGATGCCAAATTCATGGGGCACTATCATCTGCATGGCAATGATTCACTAGATGCCTCCTTAGCCAAACACGGCTTTACCCGGAAAGATATTACAGATGTGTTTCTTACCCACCTGCATTTTGATCATTGCGGTGGAAGCATCACACGTGAAGGAGACAAACTGGTACCTGCTTTTTCAAATGCTGTTTACTGGAGCAACCTGCGTCACTGGCAATGGGCAGTGCAGCCGAATGAGCGGGAAAAAGCCTCTTTTCTGAAAGAGAATATATTACCGATAGAGCAAAGCGGCCAGCTTAAATTCGTTGAGCCTATAGATCGCAGCACGTTTATGCCAGGCATAACCGTCCGCTTAATGAATGGGCATACGGATGCCATGATGTTGCCCCAAATCTCTTATAAGGGTAAAACGATCATTTTTATGGCCGACCTGCTGCCTTCTTTGGCGCACATTCCACTGCCATATGTAATGGCCTATGACATGTTTCCGCTTACTACCCTTCAGGAGAAGAAAGCCTTTTTACAGGAAGAGCTGGACAATAGCCATGTTCTCTTTTTCGAGCATGATCCGCAGGTGGAATGCTGTACACTTCAAATGACGGAGAAGGGAATAAGACAGGGGGAAACGTTTAGGATTGAAGAAATCTAAAGTCATGAGTCAGATTAGTCATATTGGTCAAGTAATCCTCTGACTTCACTTGACTTATTTGACCCATTTGACCACTTCGGGTTATCTCAAACTGATGAGGGAGCTGAGAGGATACCTCAGGTTTCGGTAGCTGATCATATCTACTTTTACACTACCCACGGAGATGGGGCTTTCAATACGGATGGGGATATGGTTCTTGTCGTCACTCACCCAGACGGTCATTTTCTCCCCCCCTTCAAAAATAGTCCCCTTCAGGAGCAGAGGTTTGAATTTAACGGCATGGAACTTACCATACCGGGTTTTGATGGTTTCCTTACCTAAGTAGCGGATATACATTTCAAAAACCTCTTTATCGAGGAACATGCTGAAGTTGATCTTATCGTTAGGCTTGTATTTATCGAAATCTATGTTCCTGGACAGGTAAATAGCGCTGAGCACATCCTGAATGCATTCGGGCACTTTATAAACCCCATCGTTGGTGACGGCGGTATTGGTGGCCTTATTGAACGTTACGTTCTCATACTTTTTATACCCGCCTTCATAAATGTTGCGGATAAAGCGCAAGGGCTGCAGGGTGGCCGTATCTACAAAGCTTTCGTATTTATCCCGAACCTTGAAAATTCCGTCATAAAAGCTATAGGTGTGGCCTTCGCCGGTAAAATGATAGACAGGCTTATTATTGATGGATTCGAGCGTATTGGTGAAGGTGGCTTCTCCGGCGCCAAAGTAGGCACCAATGACAGTGTAGAAGACTTTAAAAGTGACGGTTTCTCCGGCATTAAAGGCGGTGTTGGCCACCTCGCATAAACCCTCTCCGGCCCGGAGCGGAAAACTAATTACAACAAGCAATAAAAAAATAACTGGTCGGTAAAATTTCATGTCGGACTAATTCTGTATTAGCTTATAAAGGGTTGACGATCCAATCAGTTTTTTATTTTGTTACTGAATATTTTTATACCCAAAATTAGCAAACTGCCTATAAGCGCTGGTATTACCAAATTGATAATCCAGATAGCCAGTGATGCGGCCAGAATGCCGATGGTATTATTGCTAAATAGTTGCACCACTTCAATGCTCGCTTTCCAACGCACCCCTATTTCAGTAATAACGGCAATGGTGGGCACCACAGCCATAACCAGGAATACCACGCTCACAGACCAAAATACCTGCACAGCATCCAGGGGCACATTAAAAACAGCAAAAAGCAGGTAATATTGTACAATAAAAATAAGATACCGGATTAGAGATAAAGACAAAAGACGCATTAATAAAGTTGCGTTAAAAGAATCCAAAACCCGAACCGGGGCAATGAACCTTTCAATCTTTGGAATCCGCTCTATCCATCTCACCATCCAGGAGAGGCGGAAATAAAATAATGTTAAAATTACTGCTACGCCCAGCGTACCATATAGCAGGGCGTTCATCCAGAACAAAAGGGATGTTTCCGCCGGTTTTGTTCCAGCCACCACTGACTTCAGGTAGATCATGCCGCCTATTCCCATGAGCAGGGTGATGAGCAACTGGCTGATGCTGCATACAATGGTTAGCGAGATGGCCTGTATCCTTTTACCGTCTTCGATGTATAAGACCCGGCCAACATATTCCCCCACCCGGTTGGGGGTAAAGAAAGCAAGTGTTGTGCCGCTAAATACTGCTTTGCAGGAACGGATGAAAGAAATCTTTTGGATCCTGCTGATGACGATCTGCCATTTGCGGCCTTCAATGCCCCAGTTTACCAGCATTAATGCGGTTACCAGCAAGAGCTTGCCTATGCCTGAATTGTTGAGCGCCAGTTTAAGCTGTTCCAGTGATCTTTCCCGATCAGGCTGATTATGAAGTTGCCGGTAAATGGAGTAGCAGAGGAGACAAAAGACCAGTGGCCCTACCACATAGTTGAGGATTAATTTGATATTTTTGTTCAGTGGCAGCAAAATGATTGTACAAAATAATCGAATCCAAGGCCTTCTTGCAACAGTCATCTAAAATAATTCTTGGCATCGACCCCGGTACACTAGTGATGGGATATAGCATTATTAAAGTATCCGGCTCCTCGATGCAACTGCTTGAAATGAGCATTTTGAAGCTGAATGCAAAAAATGATAACTACAAAAGGCTGCAACTCATCCATCAGAAAGTAACCGATCTTATCCGGACTTTTAAGCCGCACTGCTTTGCCATTGAAGCTCCTTTTTTCGGTAAGAATGTGCAGAGCATGCTGAAGCTGGGGAGGGCACAGGGAGTAGCTATTGCCGCCGCCATGAGCGCGGGGCTGGACGTATCGGAATACTCCCCTAAAAAAGTAAAGCAATCTATCACCGGTAATGGCAATGCGGATAAGGAACAGGTGTGGAAAATGCTGCAACGCCTGATTGCAATACCGGTTACTGAAATAAAATTCCTGGATGCATCAGATGCACTGGCCGTGGCAGTCTGCCATCACTTCCAGGATAATTCTCCTATTAAGATCAATGGCAGCCGGTTAAAAGGGTGGGAGGAGTACGTTGCCCAAAATCAGGACAGAGTAAGAAAATAGTTTAAGGTTTAAAGTATAAGGTTTAAGGATAGTCATTAATACCACCTTAGACTTTAAACCTTATACCTTAAACCAAATTCCCCAGAATTTTTTCCTGTGCTGCCTTTAGCTGGTCGGGGGTGGGTTTTAATTTACCGCGGGTAAAATTGAGGTCGTCTACATTATTGATGGGCACCAGGTGCAGGTGGGCATGAGGTACTTCCAGACCTACCACAGCCAGTCCGCAACGATTGCAGCGGAATGACTTTTCGATGGCCTGGGCAATGGGTTTTGCAAATACCAGCATCTCACTCAGATAGTCGTCCGGGACATCGAAGAATTTATCTACTTCAATTTTAGGGATCACCAAAACATGGCCGGTTACCAGCGGGAATATGTCGAGAAAGGCAAAGAATTTTTCATTCTCTGCTATTTTATAAGAAGGTATTTGACCCGCGATTATTTTGGAGAATATGGTCACACGGTAATATTCTGGATCTTAAACTTCACCATTCCGGCAGGCACCTGAACTTCCGCCACATCGCCTACTACTTTCCCTAACAGACCTTTTCCAATAGGTGAGGTAACAGATATTTTGCCCGACTTCAGGTCGGCTTCTTTTTCTGAAACGATCTGATAGGTCAATTCTTTATGTGTTCCAAGGTTCATAACGGTTACTTTGGTGAGTATGGATACTTTGCTGGTATCTACATCTCCGGCATCCACCACACGAACACTGGCAATATCGCCTTCCAGCTTTTTGATCTTGGCTTCCAGTATGCCCTGGTGTTCTTTGGCTGAATCGTATTCCGCATTTTCTTTGAGGTCACCCTTTTCACGGGCTTCTGCAATGGCCCTGGCGGCTGCCGGGCGGTCAACTGTACGCATGTGGTGCAACTCGTCTTTCATTTGTTCCAGCGTCTCCTTTGTCACGTATAATACACTGTTCATTTAAATCTCCTTTTATTTAGTGGGAGGCCATTGACGGCTCCTATAAAACAGAAAAAAAGAACAACGCCTCAGGGATGGTGCTGAAGCGTTGCACTATTATGTTATAACAAAAATAGGGCTTTTTTCTAAATTCCTACACAAAATGCTGCTTCAGGAACCGGAAAGCATTCTGGAAAAACAGGCCTTCCAGCAGGTCATTTGTCTTGATCTCACCGAAGGAAAAGCCCGAATCTTTCCAGGTATCCTTACGGTCAAGGATTTGCTTCAATTCCGATTTAAAGGTGCTGAAATCTTCAGCCGTTTCACAACAGTCGATGGCATTGATAAGTCCGTCGAAATCGGAACCCAGGCATATCTGCTGCATGGCCTGAGCCACGGGGTAATGGTTCATTTTAGCCACAAACAATATGTGAATCACCTGATTAAGGAAATAGAAGTGGTGGACAAAGGGGGTGGTAAGATCGTTCTGGTTAGCGGCTTCATCCCCACTCAAAAGATCATCATCTGTAGGCCTGCCTGCCAGGCTGGTGGGATCGGCAACAGCCCCGAAGAAAGCTGCCTTTTCTTTTTTGGAGATGAATTCCTGGTCAAAAGGATACATGTCCAACGGGTAAGCCACATGGTCAATGGGGTAACCGGTTATGCGCTGGTCGAGAGATATGCCGATGAGGCCACCGGAATTCAATACCTGCAAAATGTCTTCATCGTAGAGATTAATACTGCTGGCATTGAAGGCGCTTTCGCGCAGGTGGCCTTTGTGTTTATAGAATTTCACCTGCCATACATCTCCCATATCCTTTGGATTTTCCCAGAGATAGTTCAGTCTCTTTTGTACAGGGATGCCCGTTATGCCGGCATGTGTGCAGATCAGCGGCTGTGTATAGTCCTTTTCATTACGGTATGCATACAAAGCTGTGCGGGCAGCAAAGCTGAGATGCTTAATATCGATAAGGATATTCCGGCTGTAAATTTCATCGATCATTTGTTTGCCCCAGTCGGAGATACTATTACCGGTAGGGTAAAAATCGCTGTCGTTCAGAAACTGCATGCCCGATGCATGGTTAGCCAGCGGCATCGTTTGCAGGTGAGTCACATTCACGGCAAATACCCTGTTATCGGTAGTGAATTTTCTGAAGTTCTGTAACTGGGTTTGTTGTGCATTGGCATCCGCAGGGCTATTAAAGAACCCGTGCATGCCTTCTACGATCAGGAAGCCGTGCAGCGTAGAGAGATCATTGGGGTCGTATTCATTGATCGATTTAATGAGCTTGAATTTCACACCGGCTGGTAAATTAAGCTCAGGCGGCGGAGTCAGGTTTTGAAGCAGGAATTTGAGCTCATTGCTGATCCATTCAAAATAATGCGCTCCGGAGGCAACTATCTTTAGCTTGTCTGCATTCACCAGGTCAATACTGCCATCGCTCACCACATTCTTTTCCAGCAAGCCTTTACCCAGCATACTTTCGGGAGCATATAGCACCAGGCCAAAGAGATTGACCTTTCCTTTATATAACTGTCCCAGGCAGGCCTGAGAATTGAGTGCATTGTTAAACAAGGCGTTGATGCCTAGTTTTATCTCAAAGCCTGAAAGATTGAGCAGGCGCAGCTTTGCGGCCAGTGGCTGCCAGGGAGAAGGCTCCTTACCTGCAGGAGAAAATAACGGCTTGAGTGTGGGATGGATGTGAAAATCGAAAAATGGCATGAGGAGGAAGGTTTAAAGATCTTCTGGTTGTTGGTTCCTGGTTGCTGGTTTCCGGAATTGAAATTACAAAGATAATTTCTCCAGAACAACCTTTGCCATGCGATAAAATGCTTCATGGCTGTAGCCAGCAATATGAGGGGTGATGATAACGTTAGGCTGGGCCAGCAGCCAGTCGAGCGACTGGCGTTCTTCGGCAGTATATGTATCCAGCTTTTCGTTTTCCAGTACGTCTAAGCCTGCCCCTGCAATCTTGCCATTTTGAAGGGCCCTTACAATGGCAGCGGTTTCCTGGACCTTGCCCCTGGATGTATTTAAAAAGAAAGGCTTGCGTTGCAAGCCGTTGAAGAAATTGTCCCCTGCGTAATGAAATGTTTCCTGGGTCAGCGGAAGGTGCAGGCTCACCACCTCGGCATAACGGGCTATCTGCTCTTCATTGGCTTCTTTAATATATCCTTTGCCAAAACCGAATTTATATTTATCATAGGCCAGCACAGTAACGTCGAAAGGGGTCAGCAGCTTTGCGAAGGAACTGCCCGTATTGCCAAATCCGATTATGCCAACTGTTTTACCACTGAGCTCTGTTCCCCGGTTGGCATCACGCATCCATTTGCCTTCTTTTATTTCCTGCATACTGCTGCCCAGCTTATTCATGAGAGCCAGCAACATACCCAAAGTATGTTCCGCTACCGCATTCCTGTTTCCCTCCGGGCTACTCACACACTTGATCCCTTTGCTTTCAGCATAGGGAACGTCTATCAGTTCCATGCCACTACCTAGCCTGCCGATCCATTTGAGTTTGGATGCTTTGTCGAGCATGGCCTTATCGATCTTTATTCGTGTGGTAACGATCAGCCCCGCTGCTTCGCCGATCAATGATAACAGCTCTTCATAGGTGATCCTGGGAAGGTGCTGTACGGTAAAGCCGCGCACCTCCAATTGTTCGATGAGGTATGGGTGTACGTTAGCGGTGATCAGAACTGTGCTCATTCATTGTATAGGTTAGCTGTGCAAAATCCCCGACCGTTAATTCTTCGGCCCTTTTATCAAAAATACTATCCTGCAAAGTATCCGGGGAAAATAAATTCTTTACCGCATTCCTCATGGTCTTCCGGCGTTGATTGAAAGCTGTTTTCACCAACAGGAAAAAAGAAGCTTCGCTCTTTATGGCTGGTTTAACGGTAAGCGGCGTCAACCGTATCACAGCACTTTTTACTTTGGGCGGCGGCGTAAAGCTGCTCTCACTTACTTCAAATAAATACTCCACTTTAAAAAAAGCCTGGAGCAACACGCTCAATATGCCGTATACCTTATTGCCAGATGAAGCTGCAATACGCCGGGCCACTTCTTTCTGGAACATTCCGGTTACCGACTGCACCTGTTCTTTCCATTCGAGGATTTTGAACATTATCTGGGTTGATATATTATACGGGAAATTACCTACTACAGTAAATGGTTCCGTGAACGGGGGCTCAACATCCAGTATGCTGGCGTGTACGATCTTACCTTCCAGTAGGGGCCATTGCTGCAGCAGCCAGTTCACTTTCTCCTCATCAATTTCAACACACTTGAATTGTACATCGGGTAATTGCAGCAGGTATTTCGTTAAAGCGCCTCCTCCGGGACCTATTTCCAGCAGGTTCTCAAAGCTGTTCTGTTGCAGGGCCTGCACTATTTTACGGCAAACGTTCTCATCCTTCAGGAAATGCTGACCAAGCGACTTTTTGAGATGGTACATGGGATAAAAGTACGTACATTAGCCGCTTTAATCGATACATCCATGCTTTCACCGCAACAAAGACCTGTGATTGGAATTACCATTGGCGACCTGAATGGCATCGGGACGGAGTTGATCATTAAAACATTTGGCGACCACCGTATCCTGGAACTGTGCACACCGGTAATCTTTGCTTCCAATAAGGTTATCAATTTTTACCGGAAATCCATCCCCGACATCAATTTCAATTACCAGAGCATTAAGGAATACACCCGCATCAATTACAAGCAGATCAATATTTTTAACTGTTGGGAGGAAGAAGTAGGCATTAATCCGGGCACGCTCTCCGATGCGTCCGGCAAGTATGCGGTAAAATCCCTTACCATGGCTGCCCAGGCTCTGAAGGAGCATAAGATACATGGACTGGTGACTGCTCCCATTCATAAGAAGAACACACATTCACCGGAGTTTAATTTTACCGGACATACTCCTTACCTGCAACATCTTTTTGGTGTGCCGGATGTTGTGATGTTGATGGTGGCGGAGAATCTGCGTGTAGGACTGGTAACGGAACATGTACCGGTGAGTGAGATAGCAAAAAATATTACCCGGGATAATATCCTGTCAAAACTGAATATCCTGAACAATTCCCTCATAAAGGATTTTGGGATCGATAAGCCAAAGATTGCCGTACTGGGGTTAAATCCTCATGCGGGCGATGAAGGGTTGATCGGCAAAGAAGAAGAGGAGATCATTAAACCGGCCATCAAACAGGCGAAGTACAACATGCTGGCAATGGGCCCTTATAGTGCCGATGCATTTTTTGCACGCCGCCAATATGAACGCTTTGATGCTGTACTGGCCATGTACCACGATCAGGGCCTTATACCCTTTAAATCCCTTGCTATAGGTGAAGGGGTCAATTATACGGCCGGATTACCGGTGGTAAGAACTTCACCAGACCACGGTACGGCCTTCGATATAGCGGGTAAGAATAAGGCTGATCATACCTCCTTTCTGGCAGCAGTTTATGAATGTATCGACATCATTAACCAGCGTAATGGTTTTGCTGAGAACCGTCGCAACCCGCTTAAGAAGATGACGCCTGCTATACTGGCCAATGTGGAAGATGAAAAGATCGAAGAAGAACCGGGCGAATAATAAGTACGAAATAAAATAATACAAAAAGAGGTTCCATAATGGAACCTCTTTGGTTTAGTAAGCTCGGTGGTTTGCTTTAGGGCCTGTTATTTGGGCACAACAAACCGTTTGTTATATCGGTCCGTTTCGGTTATTGCTTCAAGAACGTAATGACCTGCGGCGAGCTGGCCGAACATGGTAAATGAGTACCTGTTCACACCTGAGGAAGCATTGAAGTTGCTGCTGCTTACCAGCCTGCCCCTGATATCGAATAATTTGAATGTTACTTTCTGCGGCTGATCGAGCGTTAACTGGATCGAAGAACCGGAAGTAACCGGGTTACCCAGGATCAACATGGTACCACTCTTACTGATCTTGATCACTACCACATTAGAATAAACATGACTTCCATCCTTATTAACGGTTTTCAGCCTGTAATAGAAAGTATTTCTTGTATAAACAGAGGATACCGGATCATCAAAGGTGTATGAAGACAAAAGAGTATTCTTTGAAGTGATGTCGCCTACTTTTTGATAAGCGCCACCATCGATGCTTCTTTCCAACTCATAATGGCTTACATTATTTTCCTGCGTTGCATTCCACTTGAGTTCATTGTAGGTATCCATGTAAACACCGGTGAACTCAGTAATGTTCGCGGGCAGTGTAGCCGTACTGGCCAGGTTACTGATCCAGGCTCCCTTACCATGTGTTGCTGCAACGATCTTGTTATCGGCAGTGATCTGGAGATCACTTATCAGCACAGCATCCTGGAAGCCACCATTAAAGCTGTACCAGGTAACTCCCTGGTCTCTGCTCACATACACGCCAAGGTCACAACCTGCATATAATATTTTAGGGTCTGATTTATCCATTACAACGGCATTGAAAGGACAGTCAGGTAAACCGGTTCCCCTGCTTACCCAGGTACCACCGCCATTACCGGTTACCCAAATATGTGATGTTCCATATCCTCCTAATGCTACAACCACGCTATCATCGAAAGTAGGGCTGATGGCAAAGTCCATTACGAAACGGCTCGGCAGGTTGCTTTGAATGCTTGCAAAGGGAGTACCACCCGTAGTGGTTTTCAAAACGTCCGGGTTACCGGTAACATATAACTGGTCCACGTCATTATCGAACTGGGCTATGTTGGAAACCGATACATATACTTTATTTGCATTGGTTGCCGATACTGCCAACGCTATACCAGTTTTGTGCATGGCAGATATAAAGTTGTTGGGTGTAGTAGCAGGATAAGGTGGATGTGCGCCTAGTGTAGCGCCTGACCAGGTAGTACCGCCGTCAGTACTTTTATGCAAGCAATCCGTGGCGCAATACAAGGTGGTTGGGCTGGATTTACTGTATGCAATTGGAGCGACAAAAGCAGTTCTAGAATCTCCAATGGCACCCCAGTATTGCCCGGTATTGCTACCGGAGCCCCAGCCGGCTGTGGTAGAATGGTAAATACCTCTCGCATCTCTGCACGCGACCATATTAGCATCCGAATTGGGTGCAACACCGCAGGCAGTTCCGTCACCGCCAATCCATCCAAGTGTTGTCCATGTACCGCCACTGTATTTCACCACGCCGTTATCCTGGAGACCGCCCAAAAAGAGATTGGGTGTAAGGGCAGATACTCCAAATGTGGCATAGAACTGCGTTGCTGCCAGGCCGTTATCGATCTGGCTGAAGATGCCACCGCCGTTGGTGGTTTTATATACACCCCCATCGCAGGCTACATAAAAAGTATTGGTACTGGAAGGATCGAATTTAATATCGTGGATATCTGAGTGCACAGTTCCACCAATTGCGCCTGAAGTTTGCCCAGCAGACCTGTACCTCATCATACTCACACCCCCCAAAACAATGGTATCGGGTCTGGCAGGATCTATTGCCATAGCATTGGTACACCAGTATTGGTAATCCATATAAGCAGAATTAGCCAACTGCGTCCAGGCGCCGCCGAAATTGGTAGTTCTGAATAATTCGTTCTGTGTACCTGCATCATCTATACCAATTCCAGCATATACTGTGGCTGCGTTCAGGTAGGCAAAATGTATCAGACCGCTGAAACTGGCTGCGCCTGGCAAAGGTGCTGCGGACAGCAGGTTCCATGTGGGAGCAGCATTGCCGCCGTTAGTGGTTTTGTAGATCCCCTTTACACCATTGTTAAGGTTACCTACACCGATCATGATCTGGTTGGTATCAGCATTACTGATACATACGTCGGAGACATAGGTTTTGCCTACAGCTATGTTAGACCATGTATTTCCGGCATCCTGTGAACGGTACAAACCGTCTGTACAGGCTGCATAAATAGTGCTATCGCGTAAAGGGTTAAAGCGTAAACGTTGTACCCCAAACAGATTGCTTGTACTCTTGTAGAAGCACTGTGTCCAGGTGGTTCCTCCATCGATACTTCTCAAAATACCGATACCATAATTACCTCTTCCTTTCCAGATATTGAAGCCTACTTCAGTGGTATCTGCACGATACACTTCACCGGTTCCAGCATATATACGGTTCGGGTTTTGAGTACTGATAATTATGGTGGGTACGCTCAATACTGGCTGATTCGTAGGTACATAAGCCCAACTGGTTCCGCCATTAGTGGTTTTCCAGATACCGCCACTGGCGCTACCTGCAAAAACGGTGGTAGTTGTAGTGGGATGAACGGCCAGGGAAAGAATTCTTCCGCCGATGCCTGTACTGGGTCCGATGGAAGTCCAGGCCCCATATTCAAGCCTGTTATTGGAGCCAACAGCGCCTGTATTGCCGGTACCGTCCAATACATCAGGGTTTCGCATAGCCTGTGCCTGTTGCCAGGCGGCCAGGTATTTATCATTAAGGTTATGCGGATCGGGCCATCCTCTTTGCCAGAGGAAGGTTTGCATTTGACCGGCTACGCCAGATTCCTTTTCTTCCTCTTCTTCTCCTTCCCGTTCAAATAAATCCGATTTAAAAATAGATCTGTAATTGGAAGCACAATAAACGGCTCCAAGGCACAGCACAATGCCGGCAATCATTAGGATCCTGGATCGTTTCATAAACTGATATTGGGTTTAGGGTAAGTATATTCACTTAGAATATACTGCTACTAATTAAAAAGTTTCTGAAGACTTTTTGCATTACATGCCTCCAGAAACTTTTTTATTCTTATTCGGTTATTGCTTGGTCAATTTCTCGCGTCTTACTTCATCATCAGTTGCTATTTCAAGGATGTATAATCCTTTAGCTACTGCGTTCAGACGGTCGAGACGGATAAGGTTTTGGCCTTCCTGGCCATCGATTTTCATTTGTTGTATTATAACGCCTGAAAGATCAATTAATTTGATTTGAACTGGTTGCTTTTTGTATAAGGTAAGGTTTATCGAGATGTTGTTATTGAATGGGTTAGGTGTTACCTGCACAGCACTTATCGACCTGCTGAATGTGATCTTTCTGGCCTCACTGTTCACACCTCTGCCATCCTTATCGGAAGTAACCAGGCGATACCAGGAAGTACCCGCATAAGGCTGATCATCCACATCAGAATAATCAGTCAAACCGGAAGAGCTTCCCTTAGGCGCTACGGTGGTAAGGGTTTCCCAGTTTGCACCATCCTTACTTCTCTGTATTTCGAATTCTTTCAGGTTGGTTTCGCCTGTAGTCTGCCAGTTAATCACCACATGCTGATTATTATCTGTCTGTGCAGTGAACTGTGTCATCTTTACCGGCAGGATATCATCCACCAGCAGCTTATAGTCTTCCACTTCACCATTATTGAAATAGCCATTAGGCTTACTGGTTGTTAAACCATTAGCCGCCGAGGTAATACGGATGCGACAAAACACATTGGTAACAACAGGGTTAATATAAGGCATACCTGTCCACTTCAGATGCACGTTCTGCACGGCTGCATTAGGCGTCACCGTAACGGTAATTCCTTCCGATGGATCGAATATTCCGTTATTGTTGAAGTCTATCCATGCTGCAACAGTAGCATTCGTAGCACTCTTGTTCATCACTTTAATATCGGCATCATAACCTGTTTGCGAGTGTGTGAAGATGGGTGGTGAAGGCATGCCATCGTCAGCATCGAGGTTGGCGTTGGCGCCTGATTTTTGAGCCCACTCCATGTTGATGGTATTTACAGCCGGACCTAGGAATACCATACTGTCGTATTCATGCACGGCAGGGTCAGTACCCACTGGGTCATACGAAGCAGGAGCGTCACCAAAGTCCATCGGTGGTTTAAAAGGTTCAGAAGCGTCACCTGCGCCATTAGGCCAGGCTGGTCCTCTAGCTGTAGTACATAAAGTATTTGCTCCAAATGTACCTGTAGCAGGATTATATGGCCTCACGCCTCCTGTAGCAGGAGCATTGGTATTCCACCAGAAGCTGTACATAGTTCCGCTCCAGGTTAACCCTACCTGACCGGCAAAATAGTTGGCAGGTGTAGGATTTATAAAATTATTGGTGATGTTCTCCATCTGCATATCGAAGTGGACAACCGAACTGTTCGGATATGTATAGGGGCCACCACCCTGGCGGGCCGTATTGAAATCGTAGAGGGTACCGTTTTCGACGACAAAATCACCGAAGTCGTGCAAGGAAGTACCACCAACGGTATAGGCCGGTGTTGAGTACACCTGTTCTGCACTGATAGCATTGAAGCTGGCATCGAAATCTATTCTGTAAAAATTAGTTTGTCTTGGATTGGCATTATTGTACTTACCTCCTTCAATACCTAAATACAAACTACCATTATAGAAGGCTGCACCAGCCGACTCTACACCCTGGTCCATAGTGGGTATGTTCAAAGGAGCTACGGTAATATCTGCAACAACAGTGGAGATGACACCGGTGGTTACATTATATTTCTTGATGGCTTTGTTAGTGTTTGCTGAGGCACTACCATCGGTAACGTAATATATAAAATGGTTTACCTGGTCATAGGCCAAAGAATTGATGAAGGGCTGAGCATTATCCCTGAACAGTTCGTAAGCTTTTCCTGTTGCAGGGTCAAGGTAATAAGCTGATGTGTTATCCGGGTTTACCAGAAAATAATCAGGCTGGCCGGTAAAGGGTTTGCCTGAAGCCAACTGGTGATAGTTAGCGGGGAATGATCCCAGCACACAAGCCGTTATATCCGAAAGCCAGAAATCTCCGGCTGCATTACTGAATGTTATTGTTACAGTATGTATAGAACCTCCAAAGTCAACATTGAGGGTACCATTATTATCTGTATTGATTATGTTTCCTCCAGGACCTTTCGCCAACGGGGCGAGTCCAGGGTTAGCTGACAAGGCAATGGCTGAACCAGCATTAGCTTTTGACAAAGTTACCGTCTGACCAACTGCAGCACTGTTCACCGCACTGATGCTTACCCACTGGTTATTATCGAGGTCATAAATCGAAAACTTCAGGTTCTGCACGTCGGTGGCAAAGGTCAGGGTCATGGTAGCTGCTGCCGCAGAAGTTGTATACTGCACATTAGAGCCGGCTCCATAACTACCCGTTTGGGCTGTATTGAGGTTATTATCTCCGTTGGGAGTAACATTAGAGACCATAGCAATGGTAACGGTGTTAACGCCTATACCAAACTTCATGGTGTTCTGGTTGGCATTGGAAACATAGTTACCACCCCCAAATCCATAAGGCGCCACGTTTACACCACTGTTAAAGTAGTAATTAAGGTTGTCCCAGTTAACCTGGGCCTGGTTATATCCGGCTCCACATTGAGCCATGCTGCCTTGAGCAAAGCCCGCCAAAACCATCAGTGCTAAAACCAACCGAGTAAAATTCCTTGTCATAGAAAGGTTTTTATAAGATGATCGATTCAGTTGCCTCGGAAACCAGCAACTAAATAGTGTGTACTTCATATCATTGATCTGGTGCCGTATGATGCCCTAGGCATTCTACGGATCTAAACCTTGCTGCTACGTGTAGGATTGATACACGCAGGTAAGTCCTGAAACAGGCATTATCCTGTTTTGCTGATATGAAACCATCTTATAAAAGGCTAAATGCGCTACCACAGGCCCCTGGCAACCAAATGAGGAAGGGTTGATGATTGCTTCAGAGCAATACGTAAGAGATGTGTTCAATCGGAAACGGGACATAACTGGTTTTCTAAAGGTTTAGATTTTAGGTCTAACTACATAAACGCCTAATTTGACTAAATAGTATGCGCTGAAACGATACACAGTAACTATTAATCAACGGTAATTACATAGTATAATATTGACATAAATCAATATTACCCGAACAAAGTACATGGAAAAACTGAAAGATGAAATAGTAAAACAACTAGGTTTATTTGAACATATTGTCTGTTAAGCCCTTATTGATGTTGTAACTGGAGTAAATAATTTCTAATCTTCCTTTTTGGGTGGTGTCAGTAGCTTTTGCGGGAGGTTTATCTCCTGTATCATAATCAAAAGCGAGGCCTTTTGGGAGCTTATAATCTTTGGTGGTAAATATAAAAACCACCTTATCTGGCAATCCCCAGTTAGCGTATTTTCCATAATTCATTTCCAGTTCGTATGTGCCATTGTCGCGGGTAGTAACGGTGGCTTTTTGGACAAGGGCTTCTTTTTCATTAATATAAAGAGTAGCTACTACTACGTCGCTTTTTTCATCGAGCGGGAGCAGTTTTACGATCCTTACCGGCTGGCCATTTACTGTTCCGTTTCCTGCGGGCACAGCAGTATAATTATCACTCGCAAACAAGGCGCCGAGGTTAATATTCACTCCTCCTTTGGGCACTATTGAAATGCCATTCTCTTTTTTGATCCTGAACTTATCAGGTTTCTTGTACCAGATAGTTACTTTGGATTCAGGTACTTTCAGGAAGGACACTTCTGTTTTCATGGTGCCTTCTCCCTGGTAATCAGTTACGAGGGCCAGTTTGGTCTTTACTCTTTTTATAAGGGAATCTGCGGGCTGCCGGGCAAAAGCTGCATTGATAATCAGCAAGGAAGAAAAGACTAGCCAGGCGCGGAGAGGTAAGACTTTCATATTTGCAAAGTTAAGTTTAATCGGGGGATTGGCTGGGATTGGTCCTGACCTCGTTCGAGACTCGTTCGAGGATAAAGCGCATTTTCTAGGGGTTTCCCGCTTTAAATTCAAAAAATGGTGTGAAAGAGGTGCGAATAATCTGGCCTGCAGGTGAGAATTTCTAACAATAGCCACTTTGAAAGAGCAGTACCAGAAAGGTTGAACGGGTAGTATTAACCGAAAATGAAGTTACAGAATATTTACAAAAAAGAGTAGTCCTACTATGATTTGTAATTAATATATTTCGTTTCTTTGTAACAGTTACTCCATCTAACCGTAATACTCACCATTTCGAAAAACACTTCCCGTAGACCTCACTTAGTAAATATTGCCCCGGCCGGGCATTTAATCCATTGTAACTCACTGACCCTGCGTCCACCCTATCATTTACCGGACCCCGTGCTGCATGCCTGTCGTACATGCTGCAAGGACTCTATTTGACTGTCCGCCCCATTACTCTCTATTTATTAACCTTAAACCCTTCTTCGATGAAGCGTATTTACCTCTTAGTATCTGCATGCCTGTTAAGCATGCTTTCCGGGTTTACACAAAACCTTGCTGTAAATACCGATGGTTCACTTGCAAATCCCAATGCTATTCTCGACATTAAATCGGGCAACAAGGGCATCCTGATCCCTCGCATGGATTCTATTGCCAGAATGTCTATTCCTAATACCAGGGGCTTACTTGTATATGATACCAGCAGCAATTCCTTCTGGTATAATACGGGTACAACCTGGTTAAGCATTTCCAGCAGTGCAGCTCCTGCCGCCACTACAGATTCCTGGTTGCTTACAGGGAACAGTGGTTTAATTGATGGAGTAAACTTTCTCGGAACCCTCGATCAAACACCTTTAAGCTTTCGGGTCAATAATCTGCGGGCTGGCAGACTTGAAGTAGTGAACTTCAATACCTACCTCGGTGTATTGTCGGGGGCCACTTCTCCTTTTGCTCAGCAAAATACGGCCGTTGGAGCAAAGACCTTTTCGAATAATGTATTCGGGACTAACAATGCTGTATTTGGCTTTGCGGCCATGAACAGCAATTTCGCCGGTGGAGAAAACACCGCTATCGGAACCAACGCCCTGTTCTCCAATAACTCAGGCGGCAAGAATGTGGCAGTAGGTTTTAGTGCCCTTACTTCTAATGTGAACGGGTATGGCAATACGGGCCTTGGCTCCTGGGCATTGACATCGAATACTAACGGTAACCAGAATACGGCCGTTGGCATCTCCTCTATGTTCAGCAATACTACCGGTGGAGAAAATACTGCTACTGGGGTCAATTCTCTTTACTCCAATACCACAGGCAGTCAAAACACAGCCAGCGGCCTGAACGCGCTCCAGTCTAATACAACGGGCAGCTTCAATACGTCTACAGGCTCCTGGTCGCTTTTTTCAAATACTACAGGTGGGTCCAATACGGCACATGGAACATATACCCTTTTTCAGAATACTACAGGAGCGCAAAATTCCGCTTTTGGATTCAATTCCCTTTATTCTAATACTAGCGGGAGTGATAATACAGGTGTTGGCATCAATACTTTATATGCCAACACTACCGGCGGAAATAATATCGCTTTAGGCAATTATAGCCTGGCTGCTAATACTACCGGGGGCAGGAACACCTCGGTCGGTTTTCAGTCGTTGATGGCCAGCACCAGCGCCTTTGATAATGCAGCATTTGGTTTCCAGGCGCTGTTCCGGAATACCACGGGGCAAAATAATACTGCCGTTGGGTCTCATAGCCTGATCACAAATATTACCGGCAATGATAATACTGCCGTTGGCTTTCAGTCATTATTTCAAAATAATGGTGGATCCAACAATACAGCCGTGGGTTCTTCTGCATTGTTTTATAATAATGTTGGCATTCAGAATACAGCGTTGGGTGTTCAAGCCCTTTATTCCAATCAAACAGGTCAAAACAATACTGCCAGCGGTTACCGGGCATTAGCCACGAGTGTGGGTGCAAATAATAATACCGCTACTGGTTCTTCCGCCCTTGCATTGAACCAAAGCGGTAACCAAAATACTGCCACTGGCGCCAGTTCATTAGCGGTCAACACTGTGGGACAGAATAATACTGCTACCGGCTTCCAGGCGCTCGGCGCCAATGTGGGCGGCAATGGTAACACAGCTACCGGAACTCAATCGCTTGCTGCTAATTTTAAAGGTGTCAACAATACGGCCAGTGGTTTCCAGGCACTAAATGCAAACCTTGTGGATAACAATACCGCTACGGGCGCCAATGCCATGTTCGCAAATACCTTTGGTACCTCGAATACCGCTACCGGCACCAACTCGATGAATCATAATACCACCGGCAGCCAGAATACTGCCACGGGATTTGAAGCTTTGTCGGGTAATATTATTGGAGGCAGCAATACCGCCAATGGTTATCATGCTTTGTTCTCGAACACTACCGGTGGGGGTAATACTGCTACCGGGATGCAAGCCATGAATTCTAATACTTCGGGTATATGGAATACCGCAAATGGGGTACAATCTCTGTTCAATAATACGCTTGGTTTCGCTAATGTCGCCAATGGGTTCCAGGCCTTATTCTCCAACAACGGCGGCGGTACCAATGTAGCGAATGGCTACCAAGCTCTCTTTTCCAATACTATCGGAAACAGTAATGTTGCTAATGGTCCGAGTGCCCTGTTTAATAATATTGGAGGAAATCAAAATGTAGCTACTGGAGCAAGATCATTGTTCGCGAATACATCTGGCAATAATAATGCTGCTACCGGCTACCAGGCTTTATCCTCCAACGTGAGCGGAGGTGAGAATACTGCTACCGGAACAAATTCTCTTTTGTTCAATACTTTCGGAGAAAAGAATACGGCCACCGGATTTAATGCTCTCCGGACCAACACAACTGGTAATTTTAATACTGCTGATGGCACCTGGGCCCTCAATGCCAATAATACGGGTCGTGAAAATACAGCAGCAGGGGCATTTGCCATGTATGTTTCTGTAAGCGGGTCCGACAATACTTCTATTGGATTCCAGTCTATGTTCAATACAACTTCGGGCAATAATAATACTGCTTTAGGCAATAATGCGATGTTCTCTATGAGCAGTGGAACTTTCAATACTGCACTCGGTAATTCATCCGATGTGGCAGGTGGTACCACAAATGCTACCGCCATAGGTAATGGCGCTTTCTCCAATGCTTCTAATAAAGTAAGGATCGGCAATGGGGCAGTCACCGTCATTGAAGGCCAGGTTCCTTTTACCACTCCTTCCGACGGGCGCTATAAATTCGGTATACAGGAAGATGTGAAAGGTCTCGACTTCATTATGCAACTGCGGCCGGTGACCTATTTCTTCGATGTAAAAAAGTTCGATGCACAAATGAGCGGACAAGCAGTTGCTTCTGGCAATAATGCAAGCTACACTGAAGCCATGCAGATGCGCCGCAGCGGGTTTATTGCCCAGGAAGTAGAACAGGCAGCAAAGACTAGTGGTTATGATTTCAGTGGCATCATAAAACCGAAAACGGAGAAAGACCATTACAGTTTAAGTTATGATGCTTTTGTAGTGCCGCTGGTAAAAGCGATGCAGGAACAGCAAAAGGTGATCAACCAACAGAATGATAAAATTGACCAGCAGAACAGTAAAATAGCAGAGCTTCAGAAAGAACTGGATGAAATAAAAAAATTATTGCAACACTAAACCACCAAGGCATGAAAAAGATTAATTACATCTGCGCCATTCTAATGATATGGCTGCCTTTCTGCCTGAAGGCGCAAGGGTTGCAGGTAAATTCTGGCAGAGGGTTGCACGTTGTGGCTACCGGCCCACTGCAACTGGTATTCAACAACGGCAACTTTATTAATAATGGAAACTTTGCCGGAGGCAATAACAGTACGGTGTTATTTACTGGTTCAGGGGTTACTGGCAACTCATCCATTGGCGGGAGCGGCAAAACTTCTATTTATAATCTCATACTCAACAAGGCTGCCAATGATCTTCAACTGGATAATAATATTACCGTAACCGGCAATCTTCTTATGCAGACAGGCAACCTGCAGTTAAACAATTACCTGCTTGATCTGGGGAGTACCGGCAATATTACGGGCGAACGCAACAGTGCACGGATCACCGGGTTAAATGGCGGTATGGTCAGGATCACCTCTGTATTAAATGCGCCGCAGGCAGTGAATCCTGGTCATATAGGCGTAGATATTACCAGTGACGCCGATATGGGCACTACGGTTATTACCCGCGGGCATATGGCCCAGGTGAACACCACAGGCGATCTCAGTATTGAACGATGGTTCAATATTGCGCCTGAGCGTAATGCTAATCTGAATGCCACGCTCCGATTCTGGTATCTTGACGCAGAAGTTGGCATGAATAACAAGAATACACTTACTGTTTTTTCCCGGAGAGAAAACGGAGCGAATTGGTCGGTGAAGGGAAAAGACAACAGTGATATTAGTGCCAACTGGGTGTTAAAAGGAAAGCTGGACCAACTGACCAATTACACACTGGCAAGAAATATCAACAGCAGCCTGGGGAAGCAGGGAACAAAAACTTCTCTTCAGGTTTTTCCTAACCCTTATATCGATCATTTCAGGCTGATGCTTGTGAGTGATGTGGAAAAGGATGAGATCGTAAGTCTGATAGATCAGAATGGGCATGTACTGGAAATGAGAAAAGTGCACTGGCTGCCAGGTGTGAATACAGTTGAATGGAATGAGGGCAAATATGCAGCAGGCGTTTATTATTTGCGATTTGGGAGTGATGCTTCAAGTCTGAAGATCATTAAAGAATAGTGGGCCGAACAGCTATTATGATTACGGGCCGGCTTTGCCGGCCCGTTTATTTACACCACTATATCATTCTTCGAACATATCGTCTCCTTCAATTACTTTATCCTGCTCCTGTTCATTCACAACAGCCTTGTTACCCTGATTCGGGTTCTTTTGCTGACCCGGATCTCTTTCAAAAGGTTTCTCTTCTACTTTATGCTGTTCATGCACTTCTGTTTGTGATTTCGGTTGCTGTGTTCCCCTGTTGAGGCTGTTATCACCATTATCCTTTTTATTATCTGGCCTTTGCTCCTTATGCTGCGGTTGTGGCTGCTTTTGCTTTTTAGTTTCCATATAATAAATGTTTACTGGTTATAAATGCGAGAAGCAGGCATAGCCTGCTTCCGTTAGGGTATGGCCTCAATTTGAAACCGTCCCAGGATGTTTACATTTCTGCTGCCATTCTAGCTGCTCTTCTCTTAGTATCTTCTTTTAAACCGTCCAGTTCGTCTTTGCCACGGCTAAACACATTTCCCAGGTTGTCGGCCCATTCACCGGCCTTGTCTTTAATATTTTGCCTGAGTTCACTGCCTTTAGAAGGAGCGAATAATAAACCGAGGGCTGCGCCTACTGCTGCTGCACCAACAAGACCCAGAATAACTTTGGTTGTAGTAGTCATAATAATAAGTTTTAAGTCAATATTTTTTTATTTTCTATTCAAACTTCATTCCTATGCTTTAAGAGGGCCATCCTGTACATAAAAATCCACACCTATATTTAATACATTGTCTTCCCTTTTTCCGTTTTCTGGTTCTTCTTTGCTACGCTGGCACCAAAAGCCGCTACCAGTCCACCCAATACGGCATTGATCACTACTGTGTTAGTAAATAACGTAGTCAGCAATTCACCGCTCTTTTCATGCCCTGCCTGTGATGGACTTTGGTCCAACAATGAATTTTCAGGCATGGCGGCCGGGTGCACATTAAATACCCAGTATTTAATTGCCAGCAGTATAAAACAGAAAATAGAAGCGATGATCAGCCCGAATAAGGTGATCTTCAATCCTACCATCAACATAGAGGGCAAGCTGGCTTCGTCCCTTAGCTTATGATTAAAATGAACCAGTGCCCAAAGCACCATTGCACAGAAAAGGATATTACCGATGTATAATATCCAGATATTCTGGTAGGCGGTATTAAAAAGAAAGATGGCGGTGGGTATAGTATATAATAAAGCTGCCAGGAATGGATACCTTATATAATATATACGCAGTTCATTCATGGTTTTTATTAGAACGAGTGAAATTTTTATGCCGGAAGATGGGGAAAAATATCTACAAAGAAGGTTACGATAGAATGTCTTTCTTTCTAAAAATAAGGATAGCAGAACCGGTAAAGAAGATAATATGGCCTATTAAAATGAGGCCAGACTTAAGTATAGAAGGCATATTGGCCACGCTGCCGCTAATAGCAATATTATCAGGGCCTACTTTCAGGTCAAAAAATCCTTTCCATCCCAACATGTGTGAAGTGAACAAATAAGGTTTCAGCGAAACAAACAAGGGCAGGTCCATGGTGGTGAGAATAGTGAGCACAATGATGATGCTCATAGTAGCCACGATGGGGCCAATAGCATTTTCAGCAAATATGGACAGGAGGAAAGAAAGAGAGGCTACTGTGGTCATAGCAAGGGCAGCAAAGGCAAAGGCTGCCAGGTATCGCCAAAATACATCCGATTGAACGATCTGTATCACTACTTCGCTCTGGAATACCACCAGGTCACCGGGGTGAAATACCAATAAGGAAACAAGCAATGAGAGGAATGCCATCCATATCAGTAGCATTATAGTGTATACTGTGGTTGCCAGAAACTTGCTGAGCATTAAAGTAGTACGACTCACCGGTTTGCTGATCAGCAATCGTAATGTGCCCATATTCGCCTCCCCTGCCACCATATCTCCACCCACCAGGGCAATCAGCAAAGGCACATGAATAAGCAGTGTCTGCAGAATGAAATAACAAACAAAGTAACCATTCAATAATTGTCCCTCTATATTGAATCGTTCGAGGCTTTGTAATATAAAAGCTATATAGGTTTTACCATCGAGGTAGAGGGCTAGTTGAATGAGCAATACAATAGCAGCAATGGCAGCAAAAGAGATATAGGTTCTGGGCCGCTTGAAAATCTTAAAGAGTTCAATTTGTAAAAGTGTCCACATGCCTGTTTGCTGATGTTAAAGCCAGGAAATATGCTTCCAGTGAATGCCGGGGCTGGATTGAAATAATGGCAGCTCCTTTATTCACCATTTCGGCTGTTAATGCCGGGATCATTTTCTTATCCATTTTTAAAACGATCGTATTCTTTTGCCGCTCCTGCACATAAATTTTCCAGGAACTGCTTTGTAACTGTGCCCAAACGTACTCAGGGTTCTCCACTTCAATCTCCACGATTATGCTGGTAGGGTCAAATAATTCCTTTACCTCTCCTTCTGTGATCTTTCTACCCTTGTCGATGATGAGCATCCGGTTGGCTACCATTTCTATTTCATGCAACAGATGGGAAGATACCACAATCGTTTTACCCTGCTGTCTGCTTAACTGAATAATAAGATTGCGCATATCCGCAATGCCCTGGGGATCCAGTCCATTGGTGGGCTCATCCAGCACAATCAATTGAGGATCGTGGGCCAGTGCTACTGCTATACCCAGACGTTGTTTCATTCCCTGTGAAAAAGTCCGCACCTTACTGCGTGCACGCTCCTGCAAGCCTACCAGCTCTAATTGTTCCATCAGCTTCTTTTCGCTGAGCCTGACGCCGCTCATCCGGGAAAACAATGACAGGTTTTCCAATGCAGACAAATATTTATACAGGTCAGGCCGCTCTATCACAGCGCCTACCTGTTTTAGTATTTCTTTCCGGTTGGCTACCGCATCCTTGCCAAACATTTCAATAGTTCCGGCCGTAGGCTCAATAAGAGAAAGAAGCATTCGGATAGTGGTTGATTTGCCAGCGCCATTCTGCCCCAAAAAGCCATACACGTCACCCTTGTATACGGTAAAAGAAATATCATCTACCGCCTTTAAATCCTGGTAATGTTTACTGAGATTATTTACCTGTATGATGGATGACATAGAGTAACCAATTTACAACAGAAAGGGATTGCATGGGTAAAAAACTGCTATTGAGCCAGTTAGAAGAGCGTATTTTTAACTTAACTTTTTTACTGGCCACCACTTGCATAACAAAAACCTGTGTACTACATTTGTACTGTTCTCCCAATCCTCTGATAATTCCGTACCGCGGGCCATTACAGCGCCTTGCTAATTTCCAACATCTTTAATATTACTCCTAAATAACCCTTCGGGTTTTCTATACGTTTCTTCCAATAGCTATGTAAAGTTCCATTGATCGCAATCCCCCGCTCGTACTCCTTTAAGCAAAGGTATTAATGCCCTTCCTCTGAAATGCCGGGTGATAACCTCACCAGTGCTCAACATTAATTTCTGTAATTCTGAAACCTACAAAAATGAAACGGAACTTTATTCTGATGGCAGTGCTTTTTGCATGCGCTTCGCTGCAGGCAACTGCTCAAACCACGGACAATTTCAATTCACGTCCCGGCATTTCAACCTCTCAGGTAAAAGGATTTTTACAAGGACATTGCTGGCAATTCCCTGATTTTGACGTAAATCGTAACGGATGGAATCCCGGCATCGAAGGTGATGGCGCCATGGTATCCGGAGTCGGTGCCGGCCCTAATGAAAATACGGCCATTTATACTCCCCTTTTGGATGTTCCCGGTGAGATCACTGTTTCTTTCTCCTACAAATTCAACGGCGGTATCGGAAATGGCGTAAGACGCTGGCTGAAGATCTGTCTTACGGACGTAGACAATAATACTGAAGGTAATGTGCTGGACAGTATAGAATTTTCTAATATCAATACTACTACTGTCTATAACTACCATAGAAGTTTCCGTGACGTTGGTTCCGGCACTTACAAATTATGTCTCAATTATCAGGGTACCGGTGGAGCTACTCGCATAGCCATCGACCAATTGAATTTATCTGCTCCTTTCTACTACACTTCAGGATGTAATGATGCCCCAATTGCTTCCAATGATAATATTTCCGGTGATGCCAATCACCAGGCACACGGCACGGTAACCGGCAATGACCATGACCCCAACAGCGAGCCTTTCACCGCTTACCTGATGACCAATTCACCCGATGGTAATATAATGATGCAAACAGACGGCTCTTTCACCTTTACTCCCCACGCAGGTTTCTCGGGCAATTCAACCACCTTCAGCTACAAAGTTTGCGACATGGGCTCTCCTTCTCTTTGCTCCAACACAGCTACAGTTACCATCAACTTCCCCACCAACTCCACACTGCCCCTGAGCCTGGTTGATTTCATGGGTTTATACAGGGAGAATGGAAATGTAGAGCTTAGCTGGGTAACTAATTTCGAACAGAACAGCGATCATTTTGAAGTTGAAAGGAGTTTCGATGGCATTCACTGGGAAACAGCAGGCAAGATCAAAGCACAGGGTATTTCCACCGTGAAGCAGTCTTACACTTTTACAGACGCTGTCGGTCGCATCACCGCTAATAAGAAGGAACTGTATTACCGTTTGAAACAGCTTGATCTGGCTACTAACGCATCATACAGTAAAATACTGGTAGTACGCGTCTATAATACCCGCACATTGAGAATGGTAAGCGTTACTCCTAACCCGGCTAAGAATGACATTGCCGTAAATGTGCAACTGAATGAGACAGCACTCATTTCAATGAAAATTATTAATGCAGGTGGAACTGTAACTATGACGAAGAATGTAAAAGCGGAGGCAGGCGCCAACAGTTATATCATGGATGGGACCAGCAAATTGCAGCCCGGCGTTTATGTACTGGAGGTTACGATCAACAGTAAAGAAAGAATGGTAGTAAAGCTGATTAAAGATTAATTTTTGTAAGGTTTCACAGAGGTAAAAAAGGTCCCTGGCATGGCGCGAGCTGTGTGCGGGGGTTCTTTTTTAACGCTTTGGGTTGGTGGCTACTCCGAGGTAAGCCTGCAGGTTCTTTACATATTCTTCAAACGCCTTTATACCGGCGGGGGTGATCTTACAGATGGTTTGAGGATAGTTATCTTTAAATTGTTTGATCACATCTATATATCCGGCTTCTTTTAGTTTATTGATCTGAACGCTGAGGTTTCCGGCGGTAGCATTGGTCTTTTCCTTAATAAAAGTGAACTCCGCTTCCTTTACGCTGATAAGGAGCGAAACAACGGCCAGCCGAAGCTGCGAATGTAATATAGGGTCCAAATCTTTAAATTCCATTGGCTTCTTTTATTTGCCCTATAAGATGACCTGGAATAATATAGCTGAACAACAGGGCTCCTGCACCGAATAATACCTGATAATCAAAAGAAAAGAAAACGGATGCAATAGCCAGTATCCAGCTAAGGTAGCCTCCTATTGTGAGAGGTTTGAACTGCAGGATCTTTCCCGATACAAAAGCTCCCAGCCCATACAATAAACAGTAAAAAGGAAAGCAGTTGTTCCATCCGATCCTAAAAAACAAAATGGTCAACACTATATAAGAAATGGAAACCCCGGCCCACAGGTAGCCCATGCTTTCACCCACATAGGTTTTTACCAGTTCCTTCTTTTTGAACCTGATTGAATAATAAATGGTAATGATAAAGCAGGGGATATTAATAAGCCATACAATCGGGTGCCAGTTGGAATTGAAGTAGACCTTCAATACAAACTGCCCGACACAGGCAGCCAGGCAGCACCAACCCCACAATAAAAAGTAGAATCTGTGGTATGAGATATTACTTCGCGTTTTGGAGATCATTGAACGGATAAGCTCCAGGCTCTCTTCCGGGGAAAAGTTTTCTGCTGTCATCAAGCATGGTTTAAGATTCAAATATAAAATTGTCCACGACACGCCGCTTAAGCGGGGCCGTGGACAAATACACATCTTATTTACATCCTGCCAGCGTTTGCTCAACCATTTGCTTTCCCCAGTTGGGATGCAAGGTTGTTGCAGGCTTAAATGATTCATATTTCTTCATGGCTTCTTCCAGTACCGGTTTTGCTGTAGCGCATCCGCCGCCAAACTGTTCCGGGGTATAGCGAAGGTTTGTTCCCTGCAGGTAATAGGGCCTGGGATTGGAAGGGTCTTCTTTCTTTGCGCTCTCGATCTCCGACTGTATTTCGCTTCCGTATTGCTGCCAGCGGTTGGCGGGGTCAACTGTCATATGCAGGGTGGCAATCATCGATTTTAAAACAGATATTTCCGAATTATTTTTTTCCAGCGCTTCTGCCTTGCTGACCAGTTGGGCTGTTCTGTCTGCGTACTGATCATTATTGGGCAGGTCATTCTTTCTGAATGCATACAGGGCTTCACAAAGACCTGCATAATAATAAGGCAGCCATTGTGTTTTTTCCGCATCACCGATACGTTCAAAAGTGGCGGACAGCGAAAGCAGGTCGTCGTTAGACTTTGCCGAATCAATCTGTGCAATGGCAGAGGTCATGGCTTTCATATATTTTTCACTCTGTGAAAAGCCGGTGGCACAAGCACCAATAAAAAGCGTGGCAATAAGAATCTTTTTCATGATTACATTATTTTATTGTTTTGATTTATTTGTGTTAAAGATTACTGTTGATAACATCCTGGCTTCTGTCTACCCCAAAGCTGAGGAAGCATCCAAAAAAGAAAAATCTTCTGGCAGTAGGAAGGATAGGTTGCTTTCTTGTTCCGTCGAAAGAATAGTTATACCCAAATATCTGGTCATTACCGATCACATTGTTGACGGAGAATACCCATACAATGAACTTCTTCGCACTCTTAGCTCCAATATTGGGCAGGTAATTGAGGCTAAAACTAAGGTTGTGATAAGCAATGGTTTTACCCTGGTCTGCTATCACAAATTTGGTACTACTGTTATCATAACGTATATCATAATAAGGGCGGCCAGTAGCGAAGGTGTATGATCCATTAAACCCGGTCTTCCATTTGGTCACGAATTTTTTAACTACCAGGCTCAGCGTATGGTTGGCTACAAAATTGGGTTGAAGGGCATAGGGATAGTTGAGATAATTTCTTTTGGTATCGATATATGAATAAGAGATCCAATAATCCACATCTTTCAATGTCTTCCTGTCGCGCCAGAACAGCTCGATACCTTTGGCATCTCCTGTACCACCATTGCCTACACTGTCTGTAGTAATGCTGCTGCCGGTATTGGTATATGTTTTCAGCAGATCACCATACTTCTTATAATAGGCTTCAATGCGCAAAGTATAATCATGGCTTACTTTCTGGTAATTGAGAATGTAGTGAGTTGCCTTTGAGTACATCAGGTTGTGATACACATAATTCCTAAGGAAATAATCCTTATCAGGCTTTTGGAAAAACATTCCATAGGCAAAAGAGAACTGTGCATTGCCGCTGACCTTATAGGCCAGAGAAACCCGGGGAACAATGTTCGACTTATCCAGTAAACTGGAATGTTCGAAGCGTGTTCCGAGCTTGGCGGCAATATCATTGGTTACATAAATATCTGTCTCTGCAAAAGCAGCGCTAAAATTGTCGTGCGCAGAGACGCTGGCATTGCTTACAAAAGGATTTGTGAACAGGTTCTTATCCTGAAAGTATTGATATTCTCCTCCAAAGCGGAATGCACTAAGTCCAGCCAATTTCCTTTCCAGTACGATCTTCATCTGGGCCAGGTCGCCGGTGGATTTCACATTGAATATTTTGGAAGAATAGGGATCATAGTTAAAAGACTGGGCATGGTTGTCCTGGTCCTGCAACTCGTTACTGATCTTATCTACGTTATTGCTATAGGAAGTTCCCAGGTAGAGTTTCCATTTCCTGCCAAGTTTTTCTTTCCAGGAAAGATTGGTATATACATCGAAGTTGTTAAGTCCGAAGGCATCTTTAAGGTTGGTGGAATCAATGTCCGGTCGCCTTACCCCCAGTCTGTTATAATTGAAATAGCCATAGAACTTCAGCATGCCTGTTTTGGATGTTTTGATCCGGTAATTGAATTCACCATTATGAAATTCTGGTATCCTGAAATTGTCGGGTCTTTGTTTTACCGCAGCAAAGTAGGCGGCCAGGTTTACATAGCCGTAGTTAATACCCCAGCTTGAATTTTTCTTCTTTGATAATTCCTGGTATCCTGCGTTGAGGCCTACGGTTGATATTCCAAGGCTGGCGGAAGACTGTTCGGGCAAATCCACCGATTCAAGTATCACCGCTGCTGAAAGGGCCTCTCCATATAAAGCTGAATAACCACCGGAACTGAAAACAGTTCCTTTAAATATGAAAGGAGAGAACCTGCCACGCTGGGCAATATCGGGTACGCTGGAGAAAAAGAAATTATTTACCAGGGTGCCATCGATAAAGACCTTGGTTTCCTGTGCTGTTCCGCCACGTACAAATAATCCTTCCGATTCCCCTACCTGCTGTGTACCGGGTAAAGTTTTAAGGGCGCTGGTGATATCTGCATTAGCGCCTGCCGTAGTAACAATATCGATCGGATTTAATACTGTTGTCCTTTTTGTATCGCTGGCCTCGAAGGTGCCTGCTGTGATCACCACCGCAGTGAGTTCATTGGGCTCTTCCTTTAGGGTGAAATCAACCTTCATGGGTGCACTACTGATAGTGACCTTTTGTTCCAGTAATTTGTACCCTACTGAAGTGATCAGTAAAGTTTGCTCTCCTTTCTCGGTAGTTTTGAAATGGAAATTGCCGAGTGAATCAGTGATGCCACCGTCGTAGGTGTCTTTTATGGCTATACTTGCCCCAGTCAATGGCCTTCCTTTGCCGTCTTTGACCTTGCCGGAGATCGTAGTTTGTGCCGATACAGCTATGGCCGTTAATAAAAGGATGGATAAGGGTATCAATTTTAACATTACTGTAAATTTATCTCGAAGGTAAACTGGTTTATGACATAAACCAAATATATTTTCAATGATCCCCAGACATATAGGGCTGCCCCAGCAATTTTTGCCAGTCTTCCAATAATTTATAATGAATTGATTTGACTTCCATTAGCGAATAATGCCATCCGCCAAAGGGCGAACGGCATTATTTTTTGAACAATCGCTATTGCTTGCCAGAAATAGACTCTATTATCGTTTTATAAGCTTTTCCCGGGCTATTTCAGACCCGATCGATACTTCCAATATGTAGAGGCCGGGCGTTAAATTGCCCAATCCTTCGAGGTTAAAACTGTTATTACCGCGTACGCCATTTACCCTTTCTGTGCGGATAATCCGGCCATCGGCCCCTATCAGCCTTACCCTGAACTGGCCATCCTCCTTAGAGGTAAAGGTTACCTGGATCTTTTCAGAGAATGGATCAGGGCTAATACTGTAAATACCGAAAGTTTGATTCTCAAACTGCACCCTTTTCACCGTACTATAAGTGATATTACCGGAATAAGAAACCATTGCCAGCCTGTAATAAGATATTCCAGGCAATGGGTCCTGATCTCTTTCCGTATAACTTGCTTCTACATCAGGATTGTTGGAAGGTGCAATGGTTTTCCATTGCTGCCATACCAATCCGTCACTGCTTCGTTCGATGACATAGGATTGCATGTTGGTTTCTTCACTAACCGTAAAGCTGACATCAACAAACCTGTTCAGCATTGGTTTTGCTTCAAAGGATACCAGCTTAATAGGCAACAGAGTGGCTATCACCACCAGGTAATCTTCTACTTCACCATTAGAGAAGTAGCCGGTAGGCTGGTTGATGGTCATCCCATTGGATGTTGAAGTAACTCTGAGACGCATAAACACAGCGGGTACGCTGGTTGGAATGGCAGGTTGCCCGGTCCATGTAAGATGTATGGTCTGTATGGCAGCATTGGTAGCAACCGTTGCCGTTACACCTTCAGAGGGATCGAAGACACCATTGTTATTAAAGTCTACCCAGGAAGCCAGTGTGGCATTCGCTCCGGTATTGTTATACACTTTTACAAAGGCATCATAAGTAGTTTGAAAATGCGTAAATACAGGTAATGCAGGCATACCGTCTTCATCTGATCCGTCTCCGCTTGCATCGGGTGTTGATGCTTTTACCCATTCGTTGTCAAAAGAGTTACCCAGACGAAGATTACAATCATATTCATGGGTAGCAGGATCAGTACCGGCAGGATCGTAAGAGGCAGGGGCGTCACCGAAATCAGATTTAGGTCTGATAGGGTCCGAAGCATCACCGGCATGGTTAACCCAGGGAGGCGAGCAGGGAGTAGTGACGACATTAATTTTAGCGCCGATGGTACCGTCTTCGTTATAAAGCGCTACACGGCCTGTTTCAGCACCCTGACCGCCGGTCCACCACAGTTTTCCATCCCATGTTTGTCCGGCCTGGATCGGAACCGGGTTACCATTGGTATTATATATAGTAATACCTCCTGTTTGCATGTTGAAGTGTAAGAACTGCGAGGTAGTACCACTATTACCTGTGTTGAAATCGTACAGGGTTCCATCTTTAATAATAAAATCACCCCAGTCGTGCAACAGGGTTCCGGAGCCGTTATCTGCAGGACGTGCATATACCTGGGCAGCTTTGATGGGATTTTGTGCCGCATCAAAATCTATTCTCCATACAATCGATTCACGGTTGGCGTTATGAGCAGTATTGGAACCTTCTATACCCAGAAATAATGATCCGTTATAAAAAGCAGCACCAGCTGATTCCACCACTATATCAAATAAGGGAATACCCAGTGTAGTAAGGTCGGGTATCACCGTGCTGATCGTTGATGTATTCATGTCGAACTTCTTCAACGATTTGTTAGTGGCTACCGGTGAAGAGTGGTCCATGATGTAATAGACTATCTTATTCACATGGTCATATGCCAGTGAGTTGACCCAGGGAGAAGCAGATTCACTGAACAAAAGGTCTGCCTTACCCGTAGCGGGGCTGAACAAATAAACAGAGTTGTTATCGGGCGTTACCAGATAATAAGGTGGCTGGCCAGTAAAAGGCTTTTCTGATGCGTAATAATTCAGCGGGAAGCTTCCAAACACACAGGCAGAAATATCAGATAACCAAAAATCACCGGTTGTTCCACCGAGGGTTATCGTTACAGACTTAACTCCTCCTGCACCACCTGGAATAGTAATGTTTAATGTTGCTCTTACATCTGTATTCAGGGCGGCTGTAGCATTAGCAGTGGCTACTGCAGTATTTGTACCGCTACCTGTAACAGTAACAATACCTGCCGAAAGTACAGACATGGTTACAGGCAATGAAGCTGCAGATGCATCCAGTGATGTTACGGTAGCTTTCTGGCTTGCGTCGATATCATAAAGGCTGAACTGAACGTTCTTCACCACAGTATCAAAAGTGATAGTAATTGTACCAAGACCGCTATATTCCACGTCTGCACCGGTTCCAAAAGATCCTGCCTCTGCTGTATTGGTGGTATTCTCTCCATTCGTAGCAATGCCATTTAATTGTATTTTGAGGCGATTAACACCGATGGTAAAATATTGGGTATCGCGCATCTGGTTGGTGACGAAAGTGCTGTAGGTACCGAGCCTGGTAAGATAATCAAGGTTATCCCACTGTACAGTGGCTGTATTCCATCCTGCTGCGCATTGCGCATCAGCGCGGTGTACAATCAAAAGCGGAATTATTAATATAAAAAACCAGAGTATAGTTCGCTTCATAAGGATAGGATTGATGGTTGAATGGTTCTTTGACTAAGCCCACTTTGGAACGTTTAAAATTTGCAAAAATCCAAGAGAAATCAAAAGGGCTTATACCTAGGGTTTTCCTTATTAGCGCTTACACTGTATTCATTTATAAGCGGTTTCGCCTATCCTTTTCTAACAGTATGTTAGTCAAGTCAGATTTTTTTCAGAACAGTATTTTCCGAAGTGCCGCACCTGCCTAACTCATTGAAAACCGGCTTCCGGAACCGAATGTGGTTTTCTGCAATTTTTTCCGTTTACGACAATAAAAAAGCCACCCCGTAGAAACGGGGCGGCGTGTTGTTGATCGTACCCTTTAAAATAAAATCTTTATAAACTATTTCGTTTTAATAATTCTTTGTACGGAAGTTTCTGTTCCATTCGTGGCTCTTACAATGTAAAGTCCTACAGCTACATCCGAAAGGCTTACGGTTTCTGTTTGTCCTGCACTGGTGCTCACGATATGTTTAGCCACCTGTCCGTTTGTATTGATCAGGTCAATGCTTACCTGTTTGTTCTGCCAGGCTGATGGTAAAGTAATACGTAATTCATTCACTGCAGGGTTGGGGTAAACCAGCATCGTGCTGTTCGTTCTCTGGTCATCCATCCTGATGATCCTTATTGCCGACCTTTCTGATTGTCCATCCATATCTACTGTGCTGAGCCTGTAGTATACCATCTGCTTGTCTATATTCTTCAGATCATCTGTAAAGCTGTAGCTCTTCAAATGATCAGAATTACCATCTGTGAAAACTATTCCTGCCTGCGAAAAGTTGCTTCCATCCGTGCTTCGTTCTACTACAAAGTGACTTACATTTTTTTCCATAGCAGTGCTCCAGTTCAATACAGCTTTACTGTCATTCTTGGTGGCGGTGAAAGAAGTCATCGTCACTGGCAAGGTATTCTGAACAGGCGCCTGGAAAGTGAATGACTTAAACCAGAATGAATACATGCGGTCTGCTGCTCCTGAAGAGGCTGTACTATGACCACCTGCCCTGATCCTGAACTGGTTCATGCTTTGATAAGTAGCTGTAGCCATAACGCTGGTTGCTGAAGTATCAATGTCTGTGAAGTTGGTCACAGGTCCATCAAATCTTTTGCCATCAAGTGTCAGCAAGCTCAAAATTGTTTCGTACACATTAGAGAGGCTTAGCAAGCTGTTATTTTCTATCACCGATGTTTTCAGGTTATAGAAAGATACCCACTCATTCAGTTTGTCTCCGTTGCCATCGATATCGAGGGCAGTAACGTCAAATGCTGAAACGGTTACAGGAGTAGTAGTGTTAGCCTTAACAAAGCTGATCTGAAATTCCATCCACCAATCGTACACGCCGGCTGGGGTGGTATTGTTCGTTCCACAGGTTACCTGGGGTTGAAAGGCTTTGTCCCAGCCCATTCCTGCCAGGTCGATATCGACCAGTTTAACAATGGAAGCCGACCTTCCGTTGATCTTAACCAGGGCGTCTACATTGGTAGTCACCAGTGGGAACCTGTACACAGCTCCATCATCCCCTGCTGTGCCAGATATTAAAGTGGGGTTCTTGAAAACCAATCCCTGCTGTGCCATCGCCGGAATCGATAAAACAGAGATCAAACACACAGACAACAGTATTTTCACTGCTTTGCTGTATGACGCAATGAATAATGTTGCGGGTCCGGGGTAAATCTTTTTCATAATCTTTTTGTGTTACAGAGGTGAAAAAATCAAGTTTTACCGCTGGACTATTGGACACAGTTTACAATAAGATATACGGGTTTAGAGGTCTATATTTCGATTAACAAATGACAAAGGTTCCGGGTAAACAGAAAATGTACTCTGAGTGGGTTCAAAGGAAATGTGATTCAGGATTGATCTGGAGTAATTGGAGATAATAGGCGGATTTCAACGAAACAAGGATTTAAAAACTGCAGGGTCGAATTTTTAAAAGAGCCATCCCGTAGAAACGGGACGGCGTTGTTGATCGTACCCTTTAAAATAAACTCTTTAATATCTTTTGTGATCTTTCGATCAAGAGCAATTACTAATTCTTTACAACCAGTTGTGATAAGGTTTCTGTACTGGTATACGCTTTTACTACATACATTCCCCTGCCCAGGCCCTGCATATCTACTATTTCAGTTTGATTAGCCTGTTTGCTGGCAATATGTTTTACTAACTGGCCATTTCCATTGTACAGGTCGTAATTAACCTGTTTTTCCTGCCAGGCACCGGGGATCGTAATCCTTAATTCATTCACCACCGGATTAGGGAAAGCCTGGATGCGCATTTCAGCAGTGCCATCATTTCCAAACCTGATGATTCGTATTTCAGTATTCTGATAGCTATTCAATTCGTCTACCATTCTGAGCCTGTAATACAGTATCCCTTTTGCGCTGCTATTAATAGCATCTGTGAAGGAATAATCTTGTTTTACACCTGAATTACCGGTAGCAAATACAACTCCCGCATCATCAAAATCACGTCCGTTGGTACTACGCTCAATTACAAAGTGACTGAGCTTTTTTTCCATACCGGTTTCCCATTTCAATACTACACTCCTGTTATTCAGTGTAGCATCGAAGGAAGTAAGCACCAGGGGCAAGGTAAACTGTGCCGGGGCCTGGTAAGTGAAAGATTTGAAGTATAAAGAATACATTCTGTCTGACACATCGGCTGCTCCTGTAGTGGCGGCACCGGTGCGAACGCGGAATGAATTTTTATTCGAATACGTATTCGTTTCCATGATCCTCGTAGCAGTGGTATCGATACCAGAATACTGTGTTACCGGACCATCGAACCTTTTACCGGGGGTTAACAAACTCAGCAGGTCACCTACGAGGCAATCGAGCAGATTGCTAACACCTAACAGACTATGACTCTCAAGTGTATAAGTGTTAAGTTGATAAAAAGAAAGGTATTCGTGTGCGTTACTACCGTTACCATCTATATCGAGGCCGGTTACATTAAAACCTGAAACTGAGGCCGGTGTTGTTTTATCTTTATTTACAAAAGAGATCTCAAATTCCATCCAGTAATCAGTAGCACCAGCAGTTCTTCCGGTGCCGTAGGTTACCTGGGGTTGAAAAGCCTGATCCCAACCGGTATTTGTAATATCTATTGAAACCAGTTTTACGTTAGCGTTTGAGCGACCGGTGATCTTTACCAGTGCATCCACATCATTATTTACTTGTGGGAAACGGTATACAGCGCCATCTTTTCCATCCACACCTGATTCCAGTCTGGCATTCCTGAAAGTCAATATGTCTGTATTCGTCTGACCACCGGGGCCAGCCAAAGCCAGTGTATATATAGAGCAACCTAAAAAGCTGAGGAGAGATTTGTGAAGAAGACTGTGAAGTCTTGAAATTCCTGATTCAGTAATTTGGTAGAGGTACGCTTTCATAATAGTACGTTAAAGGGACGTTTCGGTTGAAATGGCCCACAGGAAGATTGGAAGAAAATTGATCAGTAATTCTTCAGGAAATTGGGGATAATAAAGGAAATTGGAGGGATAACTTATAAAAGGTTCCTCAGGAAGATTGGAGAGAAGTTCGTTGTGAACTGTGGGTCAAAGAAAGAAACAAATTCTGACAGATGCAATAGGCTGATTCAGATTTTTTTAAAGTTTTTCTGCTTATAATGATTATTAACTGATTTTCAATAAACTAAAAATCCCGTCACGCCTAAGCGTGACGGGACTTTTAAGTATTCATTAATAACCGATATAAATAATCTGCATTATCGGTTACACAATACTGATCTATGATTTATACTGCGGGATCAATCCATTTGCCAACTGCACCATCTTCTTAACCCCGTCATCCGGCAGATTTCCTTTCTTGAATTCTGCTAATACATCCGGTAATTTATTTTCCATTTCAAGCAGAAAATGATCTTCAAATTCCTTGATTCTTTTTACGGGGACTTCTCTTAACAATCCCTGCGTTCCGAGATAGATAATAGCCACCTGTTTTTCAACGCTGAAGGGGCTGTACTGGGCTTGTTTCAATATCTCCACGTTTCTGGCTCCTTTATCAAGCACCAGCCTGGTGGCAGCATCGAGATCGCCACCGAATTTAGAGAAGGCTTCCATTTCACGGTAAAGGGCCTGGTCAAGCTTCAGCGTACCAGCCACTTTCTTCATGGATTTGATCTGCGCATTACCACCCACACGGCTTACAGAAATACCTACGTTAATGGCGGGCCTGATACCGGCATTGAAAAGGTTCGATTCCAGGAATATCTGGCCGTCTGTAATAGATATCACGTTAGTGGGGATGTAAGCAGCTACGTCACCGGCCTGTGTTTCAATGATCGGCAGGGCGGTGAGAGAACCACCTCCCTTCACCATTTTCCTGACAGACTCGGGCAGGTCGTTCATATTGCGAGCCACTCCATCATCACTGATGATCTTGGCTGCTCTTTCCAGCAAACGGCTGTGCAGATAGAACACGTCTCCAGGGTATGCTTCACGGCCGGGCGGGCGACGCAATAAGAGAGATACTTCACGATAAGCAACTGCCTGCTTAGAGAGATCATCATAAATGATCAGTGCGGGGCGGCCGGTATCGCGGAAGAATTCTCCAATGGCAGCACCGGCAAAGGGTGCATAGAATTGCAGCGGAGCAGGATCAGATGCAGAGGCCGCTACAATAGTAGTGTATACCATTGCATTATTTTCTTCCAGGGTTTTCATAACTCCTGCAATGGTAGAAGCCTTTTGGCCAATAGCGACATATATACAATATACCGGCTTGCCTGCCTGGTAAAATTCTTTCTGGTTGATGATGGTATCAACAGCGATGGCTGTCTTTCCTGTCTGGCGGTCTCCAATGATCAGCTCTCTCTGGCCACGTCCGATGGGGATCATGGCATCGATGGCTTTCAAACCTGTTTGAAGAGGTTCTTTTACCGGCTCACGGAAGATAACCCCAGGGGCTTTGCGTTCGAGGGGCATTTCAAATTTATCACCTGTAACGGGTCCTTTACCATCGATAGGTTCACCAAGGGCATTTACTACCCTGCCCAGCATGCCTTCTCCCACATTGATAGAAGCGATCTTTCCGGTCCTGCGTACTTTACCGCCTTCTTTGATGTCGCCGCTTTCACCCATGAGTACCACACCCACATTATCTTCTTCCAGGTTCAGGGCAATTGCCTGCACTCCATTCTCAAATTCTACCAGTTCCCCGGAGCGAACATTGTTCAGGCCGTAGACACGGGCAATACCGTCGCCCACCTGCAACACTGTGCCAACTTCTTCCAGGTCGGCTGCCGCATTAAAGTTGCTGAGCTGCTGACGCAGTATCGCTGAAATCTCATCTGGCTTAATCTCAACCATATAAATGTTTATAGTTTATTGTTTGTAGTAGTTGTTTTATCTGATCTTATAAATAAAATCATTGTTCATGAACTGGGCCTTTATTTTCTTCAGGTCATAAGCAATGCTGCTATCTACCAGCTTATCACCCATCTGCAGCACAAAGCCGCCAATCAGCTCTTCATTCACATTTGTTTTCAGTTCAATATTCTTCATTGCGGTCTGGCTCTGTATCTTTTCAATGATCTGCTTTTTCAATTCATCGCTTACGGGGGCTGCTGTAGTAAGCCTAATGGTATAGATCTTCTTTAGACCGTTGTATTGATCGATAAAAGCATGTATGATCTCTGGCAAATAGGATTCGCGGGTTTTATTGATCAGCAAATGGCAGAAACCTGCAGTAATCGCACCTACCTTACCGTTAGTTATTGCTTTTAAAATAACTTCTTTTTTGTCAGGTTTTATGATGGGGCTGTTGAGCAGGTTCACAAAATCACGGCTGCCTTTCACAAGGGCCTGCAGGAACAGCATGTCCTTATGCACATCCTCCAGTTGATCCTTTTCAACTGCCAGGCCTATCAGACTCTTCGCATACCGCGCTGCTAAACGGGGACTGGGCATTAATTAAGTTTTACTTCGTTGGCTAATTGCTTGATATAGTTCTCCTGTTCGGATTTATTGCCCAGCTCACGGCGTAATACTTTCTCCGCCACATCGATCACGAGGTGACCTACCTGATTCTTTACATCGGTTAATGCGGCCATCTTCTGTGTCTGAATGGCTTGCTGAGCTTCAGCAATGATCTTATTGGCTTCTGTTTTGGCCTGCTCTTTGGCCTCGTTAATGATCTTATCCTTGGTATCACGTGCTTCCTTCAGCAGCTGTGCCCTTTCTTCACGGGCCTTGGCCAGCAACGCTTCATTCTCGCTTTTCAACTGGGCCATTTCTGCTTTCACCTTTTCAGCGGTAGCCAGTGAATCGGCAATGCCGGTCTCTCTTTCCTTCAATGATTTAAGGATGGGCTTCCAGGCAAATTTGCCTAATATATACAGAAGAATAAAAAAGCCTATCAGGTTCCAGACTATCAAACCGAGGCCGGGAGTAAGTAAACCCATATAATTATTTTTTCTTTTCTGTCTTTGTGAAAAAATACTGCATTCGCGGCCCTGTGCGTTGAATGCAGTACCGATTTTAACGTGCCTGCGGTTCTATTTGAACACGGCCAGTAACCCTGCTACTGCTGCCAGCAGCGCAACACCTTCTACAAGGGCTGCTGAAAGGATCATGTTTGCACGAATGTCATTAGTTGCTTCCGGTTGACGGGCAATGGCTTCTACAGCTCCTTTACCGATCTGTCCGATACCGATACCGGCACCGACAGCGGCAAGGCCTGCACCAATTGCACCGTATCCCGGCTGAACTTCTAACAGAATAGTCATCAGACTCATGATACTTGGTTTTATATTTAGAAAAAGAATTATTAAAGAACTACTGCATCTTCATGACCCGGTATGTCACTATGCCCACTCTCAAAAGCCTGTCCAATGAACACTGCAGTGAGGTTGGCGAAAATAAAGGCCTGTATAAATGCTACTAATATTTCGATCAGGTATATAAAAATAACCAGCAAAACAAAGAACGGAGAAGTGCTAAAGCCCAGCGTCGCATTCATAGCCCCAAATATGAAGATGAGGCAAATAAAGCTCAGGATGATGATGTGGCCCGATACCATGTTTGCGAACAAACGTATGATGAGGGCGAAGGGCTTTGTGAAAATACCCAGTATTTCCACCGGGATCATAATAGGTTTTACAAAGCCCGGAACCGGCGGGTTTACAATGTGAGCCCAATAATGTTTGTTGGTATTGAACATTATCACGATAAAAGCTATCACACCTAATATAAAAGTAAAGGCAATATTACCGGCAACATTGGCTGTGCCGGGAATAAGGCCAAAAAGGCTGTTGATCAGGATAAAGAAGAAAATGGTCAGCAGCAGGGGCATGAAACGCTCATATTGATGACCCAGGTTTGGCTTTCCTACTTCATCGCGTACGAAAGTGATCACTGGCTCTATGGCATTCTGGAATCCTTTGGGGGCTGATGTAACTCCCTGACCGGCTTTATATTTTTTGGCGATCCTCGTCATAATGATAATGAGCAAAATAACGGAGATCAGCATCTGTGCTGCATTGCGGGTAAGTGAAAAATCAAGCACCTTTTGCTTAGGGTCGGGCATTCCATCGGCGTCCGTAAGATAGATTTTATCAACCTGGTACAGTGGCTGGCCCGATGCATCCTTTACTTCATCCAGTTTATGCTCCTTCATGAATTCCTCGCTCAGCAGCCGGTAGCCTTCATGGATCTCTTCGCCATGATGAAAAGCGGACGACATAAAAACAGATAGCCCTTTTCCGGAAGAGTAAACAATAACCGGCAGGGGGATAGAAAAATGGGTATTTCCGACTGTGGCAAAGTGAAATTCGTGCCCATCCCCGATGTGTTCAAGGATAACCTTAGCAGGCTCCAGTTTCTCATTTTTTTCACCGTTATTTTCCTGTGCCTGTATAGAGGTGGAAATAAACAGTATAAAAAGGCTGAAAACCGCTACCAATAAGGGTTTGGGACTTCTGACATGCATACCGGTTTCTAAATTTGGCGCAAAGATAAGGAGCAGGTACTAAAAACGAACGGATTTGGCCCTAAACGGGGAAAAAAGACCGGTTTCAGGAGACAAAAGCCTTCTTTTCAAACTGCATCTGATGAAGCTTGTAATAAAAGCCCTGGCGGCTTAAAAGTTCCTCGTGAGTACCCATTTCCCGGATCTCGCCCTTATCCAGTACAATGATCTTCCCGGCTTTACGAATAGTAGATAACCGATGGGCTATAATAATGGAGGTCCTTCCGGCTATAAGGGTATCGATGGCCTTCTGGATCAGCATCTCACTTTCTGTATCTACCGAGGAAGTCGCCTCGTCCAACACCAATATAGAAGGATTATATAATAAGGCTCTGATAAAAGACAATAACTGACGCTGCCCCAGAGACAGGCTGCTGCCTCTTTCCATTACATTGAAATCATACCCGCCCGGAAGCTGCATAATAAAATCATGCATGTCGATCATTTTGGCGGCGGCTATTACCTGTTCCCGGGGAATGGATGGGTTCCTCAGAGTAATATTATCCATCACGGATCCCGAAAAAAGAAATACGTCCTGCAACACCAGCCCAATATTCTTCCGCAATACCTCAAGCTTGTACTCTTCTATCTTCACATCATCAATAGTGATGGCCCCATGCTTGATATGGTACATCCGGTTCAGGAGGCTCACGATGGAAGTTTTACCGCTACCGGTATGACCCACAATGGCAATTGTTTCACCGGGCTCCGCTTTAAAAGAGATATTCTTTAATACATAACGGTCATCTACATAAGCAAAGGAAACATTCTTAAACTCAATCCGGCCCTCTACCGTGGCCGGCGCCCAGGTGCCTTCATTTTTTGTTACATCCTCATTATCCAGCACCTTAAATACGCGTTCGCTGGCCACCATGCCCATCTGCAACACGTTGAATTTATCAGCAATTACCCGCAAGGGTCTAAACAACAGGTTCAGGTACAGAAAGAACGATACCATTTTACCCACCATAAGGCTGTCACCAACGTGTGCGCGGGAAGCTGCCCACCAAATCATCATACCGGTGCCTACCGCCAACACTATTTCCACAATAGGAAAGAAAACAGAGTAGGCAAAAATGGCTTTGATATTGGCATTCCTGTGCTCTTTATTTATCTTCTTAAACTTGTTGAACTCCCGGTCTTCCGCAGCAAATGCCTGTACCACCTGCATACCGGTAATATGTTCCTGCACAAAAGCATTAAGGTGCGCCACGGCATTACGTACGCGAATGAAAGATTTGTTCACACTCTCCTTGAAAAAATAGGTGGCCACTAACAATATAGGAAAGGAGGCCAGGCTTATCAGCGTCAACCGCCAGTCGCTCACGAACATTACCGCCAATATTGCAATAATAGAGAGAAAGTCTGCCACAATTGGAATGAGCCCATCGGAAAATATATCATTGATGGCTTCAATATCATTAATGGTGCGTGTGGTTAATGTACCGATGGGTGTAGTATCGAATTGAGAGAGATTTAACCCGAGTATCTTCCTGTATACTTTTACGCGCAGGTCCTTCACAACGGCCTGACCCAGCCAGGCAGTAAGAAAAGAGAAATAAAAACGGAAAGCAGTTTCAATGAGCAGCAGACCTATCTGGTACAGCGTGATGGTAATGATGATATTCTCATAAAACAATTTACTGCCAATGGTTTTGGCAGACTCCCCTGCTGCTACATGACTGTTGATGGTAACCTGGATCAGGTAAGGCCTTATCGGGGCAATTACAGCCAAAAGGATGGCAAGCCCAATAGAGATATAAAATTTCTGCTTGTAGGGAGCAGCATACCGGAACACCCTTCTCAGCAAACTAAAATCGAATATTTTCTTTGCCTTTCCTTTGTCTGACATAACAAGCATGCAAAGATAAGAAAGTATGAAGTTTAAGGCTTAAGGTATAAAGTTTAAAGTCTGGAGGGCAGACATTGGATTATTCTGTGCCCATAGCTTTTCTGTAGGCCTTTATGAAGATAGCACCGAGGTTTTTGTATGGAGGGATATAATCGTCGAACTTTTCTTTGGCAACCGGATCATTTTGGAAACGGGTGCTGAGTGATTTCCACATATTTATCCAGTCGATATTTTTTCCTGCCAGCAGGTTCTCATTGATAGCTTGTAAGATAGGCTCGTTCACTGTTTTGGTACCTACCTGCTTGGAAGAAATGATATGAGCATTTTTACAAATAGTTAATACAGAATCGAGGTTATTATAACCGCCACAGGAACCCAGCACCACAATGCGGGCCGATGAAGGAAGTTTTTTCAGGGTAGAACCTAAATGGTAGCTATGGCCCCGGTGAATTACGATGGCCGGCTTCAGCTTGTGATCACGCAACCAGGTGATCAATGCATCCTGTGCCTTTTCATCCGGGTCATCCTCACCATATAATGGCCTGTTTGCATAAATGGATATAGGTTTGCCTTTTACAGAATTAATGGTTACCCAGTTCGGATTTTTCTCATCAATCTTCCATTCAGGCCTTCCCCGGAACATTGCCATAAAATTGACAAAAGAGTTTTGACCATCTTTATCTTCATCTCCATAAAAGAATACCTGTTGTATTACGCGACCACTGTCGCCAGTGAGGGACTGATAATCCTGTCCATATACAGAGGGGATGCCCAGTTGAGCAGAGAGATCGGTTTTACGTGCAGTATCGGCCGATTCAAAAAGTACCTGCAGCAGGTGATAAATCACAGTTCCCCTCTTGTTATTGGTCTGTACGTTCTTAATATAGCTGGCCTTTACTTCGTTCAGGATAAAATCTGCCAGCTCACGGTTCTTATCCATGATGCTGCTGTAAGAATCGGCCACATCCACCGCATCTTCCAGGTCATTATCGTCTCTTGATTTTTCCAATCCAATCACAAAGGCCTTCATCAGGGTCTCGGCATTCTGTTTATCCATGGTAGCCAGGAAATCGTTGAGGGTATTGTACCCGGCAGCCATCTTGATAAATTTCCTGAAATAATCCCCGTGCACACTCATGATAAGACTATCGCCACGAGGATTTGCCATTGCCTTGAATATCCGGGGATATACGCCCCGAACATAGCTGGAAGTATATAATTCAGATTCAGTTAATACGGCAATATAATAGAGCTCCTGCGGTGTTAATCCTTCCAGTCTTTTGAAGCGGACATTATCATCTTCCACCGTGTGCAGGGCATTTATCTCCCTAACAAAATATTCTTTGGCTTTATGGGCCATCATGTCTGTAAGGGCCTTCAATTCAGTAGCTGTATCCCGTATCGGCGGCAATAAGCGTCCCGCGTATTCAATGCGGGTTTTTACCAGCAGGCGGAAATAATTAAAGTCGTTCGTTTTAACACTGTCAATTTCATCGAAAGTTATTTTCCCTCGCATCAAGTTATCGAGAAAGGGGAAATAGAGCTGTCCGCTCTTGCTGGTGGCCATATGAGAGATCAGCCTTACTAAAGTATCGGGATGATTGCGGATGCGATTGCTTAATGCTGTGCGCGCCTGTGCATAGTCGTAGAACTTGCGTATATCCCGGTGAGCAGCTATTTTTATCAGACTGTCAGCAAAATATACATTGGGATTCTTTATCAGTTCGGTCAATATCTCATCGGGATGAAGACCGAGGTATTTGCGGAGAAGACTAATCCGGGATTCACTCATGCCCGGGTTGCCTTGCGAATAACGCAGACAATCCACAATGATACTCCCTACCCCATAATCATTGGCTTCTACAACGGGCTCTATGCTTTCATTGCTTTTATCGAGCGCCAGGCATTTTGCAAAGGCTTTTACCAGGGCGGGGGCAATGGTAGCGGGATAATCCCTTTTATTTACGTTGTTTGCATATCCCTGCAACATATAATCCAGGCTGCGGAGGTATTTGATCTTTCCCTGGCCGGAAAGAGTACTATCTTCTTCTATCTGTTCCTGTATCTCGTTAACTTGCCTTACCAAAGCATCTGCGGTTTGCAGGTTTACGGATTCATCGGTAGAAACCTTTACTGTTCCATCTTCCTGCACCAGCCGTTTTTGCTGTTTGTCGATATTCTCGTGAAACATCATCCTTTCGAGGGGTATCTTAAAGCCAGTAGTTTGTGTTTGTCCATGGCAAGGGAACCACGACAAAAAGATGAGTATGCCAAAAAAGGGTATAAAAAGTTTCATACGGTGCACATAATCAATAGCAAGGCAAAAATACTACCAAATGATCGTATAGAACGGAAAATCAATTTATAGCGTATATATTCGTTAACAATTTCATAATCGTATACGGGTTTGGTACATTCAGTGGAAAATTAACTTTGCGTAAATTTTTTGTTAAATGGACCCCAAAGGGAAGAAGATACTGATCGCTGACGATGAACCAGATATACTGGAAATAATTCAGTACAATCTGGTGAAGGAAGGGTTTGAAGTTGCCACAGCAAAAGATGGGGATGAAGCCATACAACGGGCAAAATCGGTTCATCCCGATCTTATCGTGCTCGACATTATGATGCCCAAAAAGAACGGTGTGGAAGTGTGTGAAATACTGCGCGCTCAACCCAATTTTAAGAACACCCTGATCATATTTCTCACTGCACTTAACGACGAAGGATCCCATATAAAAGGTCTTGAAACCGGGGCCGACGACTATATCAGCAAACCCATCAGCCCTAAGGTGCTGGTAAGCAGGGTTAATGCACTTTTCCGTCGGATGAATAAAGAGCCGGAGGATAAAGTTATCAGGATCGATAATCTGGAAATAGACCCTGTAAAATTCGAGGCCAAAGTGGATAACAAGCCCGTTACGCTTGCCAAGAAGGAATTTGAATTGTTATACCTGCTCGCCTCCCGCCCCGGACGTGTATTTCTGCGAAATGAAATACTGAACCAGGTATGGGGCAATGATGTGATCGTAGGTGATCGCACTATTGACGTTCATATCCGTAAGGTTCGCCAGAAACTGGGCATCGATTGCATTACAACAGTTAAGGGAGTAGGTTATAAGTTTGACCTGTAACTTCGTACCATTCAAAACTACTATCCCTTTTAAGGGGAAATGGGGCTATGCTGTCAACAAAAAATCTTTCTCCCCGCCAACTCTCTTCTTTTACGGCAGGTATACTTTCGGTACCGATCGCCATCGGCATTTATTTTCTTACCGGCAACTGGCGTGTAGGGTTAGGATCCCTCGTAATTATTTTCGGAGGCAGTTATGGTCTCATCCTTTTTACCTTAGAGCGTTTCATTTACCGGAAAATTAAACTGATCTACAAGCTCATTTATGAGACGAAGGCTACCCGTAAAGAGGAAATGTATTTCAAATACATACTGCCACAGAAAAGCATCGATGAAGTAAGGGCCGATGTGGAAGCCTGGGGTGAACGCCGGAACAGGGAGATAGAGCTGCTCCGTAAAAATGAAGCTTACCGCAAAGAGTTCCTGCAAAACCTGGCGCATGAATTCAAGACTCCCATATTCGCCATTCAGGGCTATGTAGATACTTTGCTGGGAGGGGCTATGGAAGAAGAGAAGGTGAGAAAGAAATTCCTCGAAAATACTGCCAAGAATGTCGACAGGCTGGTAACATTAATGATCGACCTGGATGAAATTACACGTCTGGAAAGCGGCGAGCAACTTCTATACAAACAAAACTTTGTTATACAAGACCTGATCAGGGAAGTGTACGACTCTCTTTCTATAAAGACTCACGAAAGAAATATTAAAACAACCATCAAGAAGGGGTGTGAGGCGCCTGTTACGGTATTTGCCGATAAGGAAAAGATCAAACAGGTATTAATTAACCTGATTGAAAATGCCAGCAAGTATGGCAAACAGAATGGCACTATTGTAGCGAGCATTTACAAGACGGATGATACGCATGTGTTGGTGGAGATCAGTGATGATGGTATTGGTATAGAATCCGATCATCTGCACCGCATCTTCGAGAGGTTTTATCGTACCGATGCAGCACGTAGCCGGGATAAAGGTGGTACGGGTCTGGGCCTGGCCATCTGCAAACATATCATTGAAGCACATGGGCAGAGCATTCATGTGCGCAGCACACCAGACGTAGGAACAACGATTGGGTTTACACTTGAAGGAAGACGGGATTAATTGAAGTTTAAGGTTTAAGGTATTGTAGGCTTATTTCTCTTCTATTATACCATTTACCGGAATGCCGGATTTATATCCTCTCATTCTGTATATATAAAAATTTCTCACGCGGATATTATGCCGGAACTGACCAATGGATACCGGAGAATCTGTTCTTTCAAAACTGTTCATTAATGCCGGAGAAGGCGGATCAAAATAATTGGAAACAGCAATATAATAAGCATCCTGGCCTGCTCCCAGGGAAGACCGGTATGTATTAAGCCAGGCATACTGGTGAATATTATTGAGTGAACCAATGGCCAGAAAATTCAGTCCGGTAGGCCGGGCTACATAATAATCCAGGTGTGCTGCGGGGAACCAATAATCGGTAATAATCGAAACATCTTTCTTTATCTGGCCGGATGCTGTATCCTGTTTGTACAATGTGTTAAACTCTGCTTCAAATTTTTCCCATCCACTCATATCCAGTAAAAGATCTCCCGCCCCCAGCTTTACTGTATCTGTACTGCCCAATTGAAAGGGAAGATATTTGATGGACCAGAGGAGCAATGCCATCAACAGCACCGGTAAGGAGAGCGCTGCTTTTACTATGGCAGGGGTAGGCGCAGCCTTGGGGTTAGAATACACTTTATTTCGAATGTAAACAGCGGCCAACGGTATCAACATTGTATAAGCAGGGCCTGTCCAGTGCGGCAGCGTATCCCGGAACAGACTCAGCAACCAAACTACTCCTATCATCGGAATACTGAGCAGTAACAACAGTCTCTGCTGGTATAGCTCATTAGTAAGACGGGTCCGGCGTAAAGCGAAAAGGCCGATTACGATCATTACCACATTCACGGGATTGTTGTACAAAAATTCCCCGATCACCTGCCTTCCAAAGCTATCTAACTGGATATGGCTGTTCCATAAGCTCACCCGATTGCTATGGTAGAGATAGGTAATAAAATGGTTGTTGATGTTCCAGACCAGCAATGGCAACATGATGATGCCGGTAATAAAAGCGGCAATGTACAGGTAAGGGTTTTTTAACATGGAAGATTCATACCGGATGATATACAAGGCAACTCCCACCCATAAGAAAACGCCATGAATTTTACTCATGATGCATAGTCCAATAAGAATACCCATCAGCACAAGCTGCCTGTTCCTTCTTCGCTGACTGCTTTTCTCCTTGAAAATATTGAGGATCACAGAAAGGCTGCCCAGCCAGAAGACCATCTGGGGTGCATCTGGTAAGATCATCAGCCCGGCGAGTATGCTTGTATAAATGGAAGCAGTATATAAGCAGGCGGCAATCCAGCCTGTAGCGTCATCTTTAATTCTTTTGCCGATAAGAAATATCTGCCAGGTATTGATGGCTGCACAGATAATGGAACCAAGCCTTAAAAATATTTCCTGCTGAAAGGAGAGGTCGCCGGTAAAAATCCTTAATAATAATCCGATCATAGGAGGATGATCGAAGTAATTCCATTGCAGGTGCTGGGCATAGATCCAGTAATACACCTCATCATTGGAGAGTTCAGTACCAGCTGCTGCCAGCAGTCGAAGTACGCCCGATACTACGATGAGTGTTATAACGCTTTTCCGGTAATTCAATGATTATACATTATTGTATCGCCATGATGGATGATGCGGGATCGCCGGCAATATTCCAACGGAAAAGTTTGACCTGCCGCACCAGGAAGAATGTTCCTATTGCAAAGAAAACACCAATTAGTGAACCGGCCACCACATCTTCCAGGAAATGTTGGCCCAGATATACGCGGGAATAAGCCTCGCCTAAAGCAAGCAGGAGGTAAAACAATGACCAGGCTTTATTGCGGCTGTGGAGTGCCAGAATGGTTGCCAGCGCAAAGGCGGTGGTAGTATGCCCGGAAGGAAAGCTGGACCAGCCAGACTGGGTTACGCCATCGATAAAATATGAATAGGTGTCCGGCTTAAAGAAGGCCCTTGGCCGGGGAGCGTGGGATAGGTTTTTGATGATCTGTGCAATGATGCCGGAGGTAAGAAAAGCCACTAAAACATGCAAAGCTGCCAGGTACCGGCGTATTAACACCAACAACAATACAATGATGATGGCCAGGGAGCCATCGCCCAGGAAAGTATAGAAAGTAAAAAAGAAGTCGAGGTTGTGAGTATGAACGAAATTCAGGGCTATGAAATTGGATGATTTTGTGTAGCTGCAGCAAAAGACTATGGCAATAAGAAAGAAAGCTCCGAAACAAATAAAATAAAACTTGTTCCTGTTTAGGATACGTAGCAGCAGATTCATACTAATCAGGGTATTTGCACAAATCTATCTGTCAGTTCTAAACTCAGTATTAAGCCTGGATTATCTAACTATGAACTTTTTGGTTGTATAAAACGCCTCATTACGCTTAATGGAAAATACCTATTTATTATAAAATACCACATAGACAGATATTATCAGGGGTATTCCTGTTGTTATTTTGGTATTACTAAAATCCAGGCCTGTGAAAATGAGCAAACATTTCATAGTTTGGCTGATAACCTTGTTTATTGCCACCGGAGCTGCCGCACAGCAATGCGCCAGTTCACTTAATACCATCAGTTACGACACGGCAGTAACGGGGTCGGGTAATGATGATCATATTTTTACCTTCCCCAAATTTGACCCTACGCTTGGCACGCTGGTATCGGTGACCGTCAGTAATACGATCACTTTAAAATATAGCTTTCAACTGGAAAATAAAGAAACTTTTAGCATCAATAATTATAAAGTAAGGGTTGTTCGTGAGGATGATATTTCCAGTGAGGCTTTGCAAAATCCTATCACCTATACCCATCAACAAACTTACGGGCCTTTTGCATTGGCTGGCAGCGATGGCGTAACCGGCTCAGGACCCGACTATACAGCCCAGGGGCCGCTTTATGTGATGAACCATACTTATTCGGGCAGCACAGTTTATAATACCGGAGATTATCTGGGAAATGGCTCTGTTCAGTTCAACTTCAGCTCTACTACTTATTCCATTGTTTTTGGCAGCGTGAACTATAACTATAATGGGACGGCTCAGGACACCACGGATTTTAGCATTACTTATACTTATTGCCCTACCTGGTTCCTGGCTGCAGACATCAGTTCATTCAATGCTGTAAAAAGAAACCAAACCGACATCGATATCAACTGGCTCACACTTAATGAACAATCAAACCGACTTTATGAATTACAAAAAAGTTCCGATGGTAGAAATTTTGTTAAGCTGGCTCAGATCCCTGCCAAACCCGAAGCCAATGCAACCGGCTCCTATTCGTATCAGTATGGAATCGGTGAGGAGGATAAAAGAAAACTGATCTTCCGGGTGAAGCAGACAGAGCAAAACGGCACAGTGAAGTATTCAGCTCTCAGGATTGTGGATGTGGGCAATAGTACATCCAACCAACCGAGGCTCTTTCCTAACCCCAGCAATGGAGCAACCAACCTGATATTCAGCAATACAAAAAAGGGTGATTGGCAAGTACAGGTATGTTCGGCTAGTGGCCAGGTATTGCAGACTTATGAGGCGAGGAATGCGTTAGTGCTTCAGCTAAACACCAACCGGCAATTACCTAAGGGATTGTACTTTATTAGAGCTACCAACATTAAAACGCAGGAGCAGTTTTTAAACAGGTTGTTGCTGCAGTAAAAAAACTCCAAACGGTTTTCATTTTACAGACGTTTTCTCTTTGCCGGGCGTGGAGAGCGTTTATCTTTTTTGTTTTCAGGCGGCTTTGAAACTTTCGGGTCATGAATTACTTCTATAATTTGTAATGCCTGAAAACGCTGGTTTTTCAATTCATAGATCTCACCATTCAGTTCCTGGAAACAAACTATCCCCAATGCAATGAATACCGGATTAGCTGCGTGCGAAAATAACTCCAGCGATAATCGGACATTGGTTTCATTATTCTTATATACAGGCAGATAGTCAGATGCAGTATAGTCGACTTTTTTCTGTTGCTTTTCAAAATCAATAGACGCTAACCCCGCCATTATTCGCAGATGTGTAGCTTCTTTCAGAGATCTTATAGCAGAAGAAGAACTGAATCCGTTGATGTTGATAACCGCTCTATCCTTTGTCCTGTTAAATACAAGTTGGTGGGCATGCGCCAGCAAAATATGCAAGCTTTTTTGGTCATTGAATTCGAACCCGCGAAGGCTTCTCCATGGAAGCAAATTGAGGTGGGAAGCAGTTTGATCAGGAGACTTTTCACGGATCATTTTCGCTACGATATGAGAAAGGCGGTTATGCATATTTTTTTGAGGCGTGCTTTCCAACAAGTGGGCCAGGGATTCCCTCATAATTTTACTGGCTTTTGCTGCTATTCCGAATTGTTTCGAAGACCGACGACTGCCTGCAAAAGCAGGATCTTTTCTAAAGGTTTCACCGCTTATTCCGGGCTTAAATTTGCCTGTTTGTTGATAATATTCTTTGGGGGAGCGGGGTCTGCGGGGCATGGTAAAAGGTGGTTACCGTTATGAACAAGTGCTAATGTAGGTAAAATTTAAGCTCTTTTACTGGACTTTGAAGGTTTCTTAACAATTGAAGATGCGATATAAAGTACCTGCTTTTTGCCTACTGATCCCCTGCCGCGAGGATGCCATTACCCCGCCGGGAGGGTGCCAGGAGTGGGGAATCGATGGGGACTTAGTGGGGAGTTAGTAGGGAGTGAGAGGGGAGTTAAACTTGATATCGCAAATTGCGATATCAAGTTTCAATCTTTCTCATTCTGCCTTCTAAAGCCGATGCGTGGCCTTGGCTTTTGAGGTGGATTTAGTAATTGCCCCAATGCAGAATAAAGCTCTTCAAATTTTGCATCATACTTCTTTCTCATATCATTAAGAAGGTTCATGATTTCTTTATAATTAGCTGATAGCTTTCTTAATCCTACGAAAGTTCTTACAATTACTATATTCATTTCAATAGCTCTGGGACTTTTTAGGACTCTTGAACATAGCTACGCCTGATTCTGTAAAAGCAAATGGCGCAGCGCCACCCAGATATTTTTTGTGTGGTATCACATTTTGTGATACCACTAATTTTATTTCTTTATCGCTTAGTTTAAACATAAAATCTTCTGGGAAGCGCTCCATGTTTCTACGGACTGCTTGCTTCAATGCCCTAGTTTCAACCTTATATAATTCAGCCAAATGAACGTCAAGAATTACTTTTTCTTGTCGCAAAAAAACTATCTTCCTGATAATTTTTTCTTCTGCTATAGTTATTTGTTTTTTTGTCTTTGCCATACTATTGATTTAAGAATGAAATGGGTTGTATTTCTTTTCCAACTTGATATGCAATTTTGGAATATCAAGTTTCACTGTAAGTGGTCACAATTTGTGACACCACTGAGGCATTTTTCTTCCAAACTTGATATCGCAAATTGCGATAGCAAGTTGCAAGAAGGCAAACAAGATGGTGCAGGAATCAGCTGTTGGTTATCCGATTGTCGAAGGATGAAATCTTTTCCTGGCAGATTCTGTCGGCAACAGACTGTAGTTTTTTAAGACGATCTAAAAGAGTAGTTAATTCGTTCTCTGTAATTACATATTCAGGCTTATATCTTGCATCTATATAGGCCCGCTTGAGGAGATCGAATAAGTGCTTTTCTTCGGCAGTATTTTCCGGGAATATTTCTTCAAGCTCTTTTGAAAAGCGCCTGGAGTACCGTTTTAGTTTCTCAAGGTTGTGCGTTTTTGGTTTATAACCGGTGAATACAAGTAGAATGGCATTGTACGTGCGTTCAGCAGCCTGATTACGATAATATTCGCAATTTCTTTCAACTGCCTTTGTTTGTACTGAGGCAAATGTTCCAGTGAGGTCTTCATCTGACCAAAGCTATAATAAAAATCAGGATAGAAAAGAATTCTATTGAGAGATTTGGGGGAATGATGATAGTAGTCAAGGAAATTACAACGAGGAGACTAACTCTTCCGCCAAGCCGAAAGAAAGCGTCATTCCAGCGCCACCCACTCCATTGATGATATATACGCCCGGTTCAGGAGAAAGAAATACATCCGTTTCTCCATCTGTAAGTTTTGGATAAATGCCGTTCCAGGTTTCTGATAGCGTCCAGTCTTTAAACCGGGCGAAGGTTTTGAGATAATCAACAATCATCTTATTGATGAATTCTTTATCAAAGGGATCATGCGTTGGCCCATATTCATGGGAATCGCCCACGGTAAGTTCGCCTTTGCCATTTTGAGAAACCATTACATGAATACCCCATTCAAGGTATCCATTCATTTCCTGCTCGTATCTTTTTTTAAGCTCAGGCAGTGAGGGAGCGGCTGTAAAGCTTTTATAGTGGATGAGAGACAAACCACCGCATAAGGCGGGGCCAATACGCCAGCCATCGGGTTGCGAGGTAAAGCGCATCATCTGCAGCTTGCATTTGGTAAGCGGCAACTCTGCATAATTTTCAGGATACAGGGTTCCAAAATCGGCGCCACTGCAAATAAAGATCAGGTCTGCTTCATATTCTTCTTCGTTTCCGATATAAACTGTATTATCGGTCACGTAGCTCACACATTTATTCCAGCAAAACTCGATGGCATGTGTTTCATGCAGGTATAAAGGAAGGGATGGGATGGCCTCCCGCGGATCTACGATCAATTCATCAGGGCTGTACAAGCCGCCCAGCAAATTTTTTCCGGATACTGCATCAGATAAATTTCCTATCTCATCTGCATTCATCAATTCCACTTTCCTGTCTTTCCGGAAACATTCATGCAACTCCTGCAGCACTTTCCATTCATCTACATTTGAAGCCACGTGCAAACTTCCTGCCGCTTCACTCCAGAATGCGCCTGTTTCGGATATCTCCTTCCAGATGCTGCGGCTGCGCAGGGCACGCTCATAAAGCTGCCCCGAGGGCTGGCCAATAGGCCATATCATTCCGAAGTTCCGGATAGAAGCTCCAACAGGTGTAGTAGTCCTTTCAAACACCTTTACCGAAAACCCTCTATTTGATAATGCCCGGGCGGTTGCTAATCCTACAATGCCTGCCCCGATCACAATTGCTGAACGTTTATCCATGCCGTACTGATAGTTTTTTTGTACCTGGCGGAGAAATAGAACATCGACAAAAATGTTCCAGCCAAACCAAGCACCGATAATATGATCACCCCATGGGTATAAAATGGTACCCATTGCAGGTGAACATGAAATAGTTCCTTACCCAGCATTACGCTTACGCTGCCGAGGTATCCGAATGAATCTGCTACATAGATCAGGAAGCCAACATTGCCTGCATATTTGAAGGTGGCTATCATGCGTTCGAAGAATACACAATTAAAAGGTATATAAGTCATGTACAAGCCCAGGCCAACCATCGTCATCCACGCCACTGGAGATATTGTCTGTTGCATAAACAAAAATGTACATATACCGGCGACTATAAAGCCCAGGCCAATAATGATATGAGCGGTTACCAGGGCCTTGAAGTTATTTTTTATGAGTATCATGCTACTGATCAGTACCAGTACAATGATGGTAGTGGGTGTTTCTGTTTTGGTAAATAAAGCTGGCTGGTTCACATAGCCCATTTCTTTCCACATATCGGCCATGAAGTTGTCGCGCATGTCTCTGAACACGGTAGAAAAAACATAAATAGTTATAGCAGTCACAAGTCCAGGCAGGAATAATGAGATGAATTCTCTCCTTTTCTCCTTGGGCATTGGCAAACGGTTCGTTCGTGAGGCTATATCCTCTTGCGATGGTGGAGGAATTTTTTCCAGCAGAAAAACAAAAAGGATCAGCGGAACTCCAAACACCATTCCGGTAACAAAAGGTACCCAAAATTCACTCAGGTGAAAATGGATCTTAAGCCATTCCGCTACTGTTTTTACTAAACCTGATGAAAATATAAAACTCACAGAGAGCGCAGCACCAATAAAATCGGTTGCTTTTCTACCTTCAACAAAAGAGAAGACAATACCCCAGGTCATACCGAGCGGAAACCCATTCAAAAAGAGGAAAACAATGTTCCAGGGGGCCGGAACAATTGCGAAGAAAAGCAGCGCCACCCAAGATATGCCCGCCAGCAGAAGAATGATCTTCCCACGCCCGACTTTTTTCAGTTCTGCAATAAAACGGATACCATAGAACTTGCTGAGCATATAACCCATCACCTGGCTTATTACCAGCCATACCTTATACTCGATATGGGCGAAGCTCATTCCCTCAAAATGGCAAACCGTAAATCCCTTTCTAAAGCCATATACCGTTGCGTAGGTTAGAAAAGTTATGACAGCGGCATATATGGCCACTAACCAGCTATTATCGGCAATTTTCGTATAGGCAATTGCCGGTTTCAATTTAAGGCGACTGTTAGAATAGTAGATAATTCAGAGAGGCTGTCGATGATCTTATCAGGGCCGTATTGTTCCAGTTGCTGACGGGTATAGGCTCCTGTGGTTACACTTATAACAAGACCGCAGCCGGCATTGCGTCCTTCTTCAATATCCACTTCTGTGTCTCCTATCTTTACCACATTGGCAGCTTCCTTTACCTCCAGGCGCTCCATAATGGTGTGTATCATATATGGATAGGGCCTGCCTTGCGGTACTTCATCACTGGCAATTACAAAATCTATATTACGGTTAGCATCCCAATGCAAGCGTTTCAAAATGGTTTCTGCAATGGCATGGGTAAACCCGGTATTGAGGGCTATTTTGATGCCTTTATCTTTTAACTGCTGAAATATTTCTTCTGCAAAAGGAAGAGGCATCAACTCCTGGTCCTGCTCATAAAAGCCTATCATGGTGCGAGTAAAGCTGTCGTGTATTTTTTCGATCAGTTCTTCCAGGTTACCTGTATGTGAGGAGTAGTATTTATCCAGCAAAATGCGGATGGCGTCCTTCTTTCTGAACCCCATTATTTTTTTTACATCCGGCAAGGGCACATCGATGCCGTTTTCTGCAAAGGCACTAATAAATGAAGAGGCCACATTACCCTTGTCTCTTACGGTTGTGCCGGCCATGTCAAAAATTACAAGTTCTACTGACATATAATGAGTTTAAAGTTTAAAGTCTAAGGTTTAAGATTTTCCTTCAAGATGTCTTATAATCATATCTCTGTATTTATTCAGATCGGGTACAGGCTGGTGTTCGATCTTGGCTTCTTCATCCCAATACCGCATCTGAATAATGAGATCAAACAGGGGGTATTGTTCAAATGCGAGGGCTTCATCATCAGTCATCCTTCCACCTTGGTATTCCAGTGTTTTCTTACTGGCATCGGAAAGGCGGTTATAATATTCTTCTGATTTCCAGGTTAGATATCGCTTGGCCTGAACATGAGATTCCACCAAACGGATCAGCCTTTTAGAAAATCCTTTCTCGAGCAAAAAGTCCGCGCCTACTTCTTCGTGGTCTTTAATGCCGTAACCGTCCATGGCATTTTCTTCCTGGGTCGATACACAGATATGTCCAATATCATGCAGGAAAGCAGCCAGTATTACTTCCTCATCATACCTCTTCTGCTCGGCTAACTGCGCAGCCTGCACCATGTGCTCCAATTGTGTCACTTTTTCTCCGGCATATTCCTCGCCACCGTGTTTATGATATAAAGAAATTATTTCATCGGCGGTTTCTGTGGCCTGCGTTGTTATCATAAGATCATTTATTGTATATTATTGAAATAGGCTCAGCTACCGGATGATTGGCGGTAAAAGTAAAACCCAGCAGCTTCGCCATAGTAGCTGCAATCTGCTTCTGGTACAATTGCATCGGCGTTTTTACTTCTCCCATTGGTTTTGAATCCGGGCCCATTACAGCCAGCCATATTTCATGAGAATCTTCTGTCTCCTTACCATGATTCCGCCAGTTCGCTTTTACTTTATCTCCCCGGCCATGATCGCAAGTGATGATCATGGTTGTTTTGTCCCTGTATTCGGGCATCGATTGCACAGTATTCCATAGATCACTTATCATAGCATCTTCTGCGTGTGCACTACCTATATACTGGTCGTACATGCCGGCATGAGCAAAGTCGTCTGTTTCATCAAATGCAATGTACAGCACTTTGGGCTTAAAGGTTTTCAGGTATTCCCTTCCGGCTATATAAGTAAGGATATCCGGCCTTACGCCAATCGGTTTTGTGGTCAGGAATTGAATATCATTGATCAGTTGCAGGCTGGGTATATTGAAGTGAAGTGTGTCCACATCTGCATTCACATATATACCGCTTCGCCAGCTATTCAGTATATAAGGGAAGCAGTCCCATGTAGCGAATGCTGCTACTTTATTCTTATATCCATTTTGTTTGTTGATGTATTCCAGCACATTCTCATTCTTATTCACGATCTTATCATTCGAGTTCACGGCTGTATCCGGAAAGCCGGTGAAGATTTCATTGTAGCCGGGATAAGAGAACCAATAGGGATTGGCATTATCAATTTTGTTTTCAGCATGCCTGTTGCCATACAACTGACCGTTTGAGACAATAGTGCTCCAGAAGAACGGGAAGAGTTTTTTTCGGCGTTCCTGTACATCATCATTCCAGAAAGATTTGGCCATTCCGGCAGAATCTCTGGTAAATGTTTTGTTGTCCATAAGAGCTGCATCTACTCCGCCAAATATCTCTTCCCAACGCATACCATCCAGGGTAAAAATGATGATATTCTCTGTTTTTCTGTTTTGACTGGCCGCAGCCAGTGCAAAAAACGCAGGCAGAATGGCTATGATTAATTTTTTCATGTGTGTAGGTTTAATCTTTTAAAAAAAGGGCGAAACCTAGAAAAGTTTCGCCGAGTCAACATTAAGAAACTGCTACGATTGCTATTGATTTGCTTAACTCTCTTCTTATTTAAGCAGCCACATCTGTGCATTTATATCATCATTGCCTCCATACTGCGATTGCAATGCGGCTGTATAATTTGTTGTATTGGCTGATTGCTCTGATGATGGATACCTGAAGCGCAGGGCAATACGGTTACTGTTTCCGGTGCCGGGACCTGTGGTGAATGCAGGTACGCCTGTTCTTCTAAATGTATAATATGATTCCAGACCTGAGTGACGGAATAAGGCCAGATATTTCTGTTGCAATATTTGGGTAAGCCCTGTAGCATTATTCCCATTATACTTGACTGTTGCCTGATTATAGTAGGCTGTCCAGTCGAAAGTAATAGGATAAGAATCATAATTCGTACCATTACTTACATCCGTTGAACCGGGACGATAGAAATAGGCATTAAAAGTGCCGCCTGCAGATGGTATTCCGTAAAAATCCATGGAGGCTTTAATACCTGCCATGTACCAGGTTTCAGCATTACCTGTAATCCATCCGCGGTTAATAGCTTCTGCTATATTGAAGCACATTTCCGGGTAACCGAGTTGAATGCAATTCTCCCCTGTATAACCAGAATAATAGCGTTTTCTGTTGAGGAAAGAATATTTCTGCAGATTTGCGTTATTGTACATCACACCGAGATCAAGACCCGGGTCGGCACCTACAAATGATGTAAATGCAGTTGGGCTTTGATGCTGGTTATCTACCAGGTCCCTGGAGGGTTCGGCTACCGCATACACGCGAGGATCCTTTAACTGAGTTAACAATCCGATATGCGTTGCGGACATATTTCTGCGGGAACCGTTAAAACCGAAATTCGATACATTATCAGGGTAGAAATTAGAGGGAGTAACGAATACGTATTGCAAGTTGTCTGAAACACTTTGCATGATCGGAGCAGCAGTGGGATTATTGATAATGGCAGCAAACTGCGCTCCCAGGTTCAGATCCGGATCGGCAGATTTCTTACTTAATGATATCAATACCCGTAATTTGAAGGTATTCACTACTTTTTGCCATTTCTTGAGATCATTGCCAAAATATATATCACCGGCCAAAGTACCATCACCTTTGGTAATCAGACTACCAAGGTTTGTATTGGCTGTATCCAGCCACAGCAATGCCTGCTGAAATACTTTTTTCTGCACATCATAGGATGGTGTAAGATTGCCGATACCCTGCACAGCCTGCGTCATTGGAATATCTCCCAATTGCATGCTCATTTTTACGTAAAAGAAAGCCCGGAAGAACTTACCTAATGCACTATATGGGTTCAGTGCTCCGCCTCCGGATTTAATCGCTTCCTGTTCCATCTTGTTCACATTCTCCAAAGTACTGTAATAGGTACTGGCAGAACCGAAGTCGTACCGGTTATTGCCATAATAGTCATAATTATAAATATAATATTGGCCCCAGATCTCATAGCTGCTTCCTGGCAAATCTGCCATACTGTTCAGAATTCCATTGAACAGGAGAGCGGGTGGTACGCTGGTAGGCTTATTGGTGTTTTGGTTCAGATCGGAGAAATTTTTTCTGCATCCTGCCATTACCAATAAGATCAGCACCGGCATTCCTATATAGAAAAGTTTTTTCATGATTTGATGTGGTTTTTGGTTAGAATACAATATTTACATTAAAGCCATACCGGCGAGTGGTGGGTGATTGAAGTTGGGTCAGCCCTAACGCATAATCGTATTGGTCCAGGTCTACATCTTTGTAGCGTTTGTCATGATAGAAATAGATCAGGTTCCTGCCAACCAGGGATACAGTAACCCTCGACATAAATGCTTTGGCGATCCATTGTTTGGGAAGGTCATAACTGATCGTTACTTCACGCAGCTTAGCATAAGTCTTGCTCATGGTATTAGATTCATTGATATTCCAATACTTGCTCACATAGTCCTGCACGAAAGCCACTTGTTTATTAGGCGCAAACTGCAGGTCTTTATAATTTGTAATGGCCCCTGTCTTTGAATCATAATTAATAGGTACTCCATTGGATACTACCACTCCATCACCTACATAAGAGCCGTTATATCCCGGCACGCCAAAGTTCTGCCAGTCTTTATACCTGGCATCGCCCAATGCGCCTTCTGCCGTTTCAATATTTCTTCCACCGCGCATGGTTTTATTGCGGTTATAATCCACAACTTTCCCTCCTACACTTCCATCGAATTGGAATCCTACAGATAAGCCCTTCCAGCTTACTTTATTATAGATTCCCCAGGTAAAATCGGCATTCAAATATCCCAGAGGCTGTGCAACGGGCAGCGCGAGTGGTTTACCCCCGTTGTCATGAACTATTTTACCATCGATCGTTTTAACAAAAGCGCTGGTGTAGAATTTATCAACGCGATCCCCTTTCTGGTAGAAAGTATTATAATAGGTCTGGCCGGGAGGCAGCGTCTTATATCTATCCTGGAAAGTTGCCCAGTTCACCAGTACATCCCAAACCAGGCCTTTGCGGGTTCTGACTGGTGTACCGCTTAAGGACAGCTCGTATCCTGTTTTTTGTGTTACCAGTGCATTCTGTACATAGGTATCAAAACCGGTTGCGGAAGAAATCGAGTTACTCAAAATTTGCGGGCCGTCAGTATATTGAAAGGCTGTAGCGCTCAAACCTAACCTGTTTTGCAGGAACTTGATATCAAATCCTTCCTCTGAATTGGCGCGTCTTAAGGTTTTAATATTCGGATCTATGATACTGTTGCTGTAATAGGCTGCAGACTGGCTGTTATAGGGCTTATTGGTAAGATAAACCTGTGCAAGTGAATAATTCGGGCCACCATAAGGGGATTGGTACAAAGCACCGTAATCCAGCGGATTATCGTACAACGAACTTCCTGAAGGGCTGTTGCCGAATGCTTTGATTGAATTGAAGGGTGCTGGTCCGATCGTAGCAGAAACTGCATCGCCATGTACAACTGCATAAGATCCCCGGATCTTTAAGAAGCTAATTGCATAGGGAAGAGTAATATAATCAGATAAAGCAGAAGAGACAGAAATACTAGGGTAGAAATATTGGTTATGACCGTCGGGCAAAGCAGATGTTTTGTCTATTCTTCCTGTTGCTGAAAGTGTAGCGTACTTGCCAAACGAAATATCCATTGAAGCATAGGCACTAAGCACACGCATGTCTGCTGCAAAGCTGGATGATTGAACCGGGTTCTTTGAATTGGAGAAACTATATACACCCGGTACATTCAGGTAATCGGTAGAGGTCCAGTTTGAATTGTATGTGAAGGCTCTGAGGCTTCCACCTACAAAACCGGAAAGATTCACAAAATTGTTAACAGAATAATTATAGTTCACCTGCAGATCGGTATTCTTTCCAGCACAGTGGGATCCGAAGCTTGGAATTCACGTGACTTGAAGTCGCG
>JADMIO011346898.1_pt1 | contig 88823 bp, 81 predicted proteins | sample 8958161 | NCBI WGS metagenome assembly JADMIO01 (sample SAMN16585339, study PRJNA669376) | soil metagenome | isolation source: Crop rotation soil | place: USA: Cullars Rotation, Alabama | collected 2011
GCCGCGACTTCAAGTCACGTGAATTCCAAGCTTCGGATCCCACTGTGCTGGAAAGCCTGTTGGAGGTTTCTCTAGCGAGCAAACACCACCAGCATACTGTGGTGGAACAAGAACAGTTACTTTTGCAGTAGCTGATAAATGTTACCAAGGAACAACTGTTACAAGAACATTTACAATTACTCCAGCACCAGCTGTTGTAGTTAATGGTTCAGCAAACTTTACCGGAAATGCATGTTCATATGCAAATCAGGCAGCTGCTACAGCAGCATTCAATACATGGTTAGCAGGATTCACTGTAAGTGGAGGATGTGCACCAGTAGGAAGCTTTGGTGAAGGTACTCCACAAGCACCAGCTTATTGTGGTGGAACTGTAACAGTTACTTACAATGTAACTGACAAATGTTACCAAGGAGCTCCAATTACAAGAACATTCACAATCAATGCAGCTCCAGAAGTTGTAATGAACTGTGGAAGTGATGTAACAGTACCAGCATGCAGCACTCAGGCTCAGGTTAATTCAGCATTCGCTGCATTCTTGAACTCAACTACTGCTTCAGGTGGATGTAATGGAGTATTAACAAGAACTCAAGCTACTGCTCCATCAATCTGTGGTGGTTCAGTTAATGTAACTTGGACATATACAGTTGGTTCATGTGGACAAACTCAATCATGTACAAGAACATTCACAGTTGCAGCTCCGGCTCCAGTTGTAATCAACTGCGGTCAGAATGTAACTTTACCAGCATGTAGCACTCAAGCTCAATTAAATGCAGCTTGGACAGCGTTCTTAAACTCAACAACTGCTTCAGGCGGATGTGGAGGTGTATTAACAAGAACTTCATGCAGCGCTCCATCATTATGTGGTGGTTATGTAGATGTAACTTGGAAATATACTGTTAACTCTTGTGGTCAACAGTCAGGATGTGGAAGCTCTAACTATGTGACTTGTACAAGAAGATTCACTGTTGAAGCACCATCTCAGGTTACTTTCCGTTGTGGAAACAACGTAACTTTACCAGCTTGTAGTACTCAGGCTCAGTTAGATGCAGCATGGGCAATGTTCCTTGCGTCAACTACAGCTAGTGGAGGTTGTGGAGGAGTATTGACAAACAATGCTACTACTGCACCATCATTATGTGGAGGTTACAAAGATGTAACATGGACTTATACTGTAGCATCTTGTGGAACTCAATCAGGATGTGGAAGTACAAACACTGTAACATGTACTAAGAGATTTACAGTTGCTGCTCCATCTCAAGTGGTATTCACTTGTGGTGCTAACGTAACAGTTGCAGCATGTAAAACTCAAGCTCAGGTTAATGCAGCTTACGCTACATTCTTAGCTTCAACTACTGCATCAGGTGGATGTGGAGGAGTATTGACAAACAATGCACCAGCTCAGGCACCATCAGCATGTGGAGGATTTGTAGATGTAACATGGACTTACACTGTAGCTTCATGTGGTCAACAATCAGGATGTGGAGCTAATAACTCATTAACTTGCACAAAACGTTTCACAGTTACTCCAACTGCAGCAGTAGTATTCAACTGTGGTCAGAACGTAACTATCCCAGCTTGTAGCACACAAACTCAAGTAAATACAGCTTGGAATGCATTCTTGGCATCAACTACTGCAAGTGGCGGATGTAACGGAATCTTCTCAAGAACTAACGCTACTACACCATCATCATGTGGAGGTTCTGTAGATGTTACTTGGACTTATACAACAGCTGGATGTGGAGGTCAACCTTCAACTCAAACTTGTACAAGAACATTCACTGTAGCAGCTCCTGCTCCAGTAGTGTTAACTCCTGGCCAAAATGTAACATTGGCAGCATGTAGTACTCAAGCTCAATTAAATGCAGCTTGGACAGCATTCTTAAACTCAACTACCGGTACAGGTGGATGTGGAGGTAGATTGACAAGAACTTCATGCAGTGCTCCATCATTATGTGGAGGTTATGTAGATGTAACTTGGACTTATACAGTTGACACTTGTGGACAATCTTCAGGATGTGGAAGCTCTAATTCAGGTACGCAATCTCAGTCAATCACAAGAAGATTCACTGTAGCTACACCGGATCCATTAACATTCAATGCTGGAAACAACGTAACTGTACCAGCTTGTAGCACTCAGGCTCAATTAAATACAGCTTGGACTGCGTTCTTGAATTCAGTAACTGTAACTGGTGGATGTAACGCTACATTAACAAGAACTTCATGCAGTGCTCCATCATTATGTGGAGGATATGTAGATGTTACTTGGACTGCTACTACAGCTTCATGTGGTCAACAGTCAGGATGTGGAAGTTCAAATTCAAAAACAATTACAAGAAGATTCACAGTATCTGCGCCAACTCAGGTGTCATTCAACTGTGGAAACAACGTAACTGTATCTGGAACAAGCTCTCAAGCTCAAATCACTGCAGCTTGGAATGCATTCTTGAACTCAACTACTGCTAGCGGCGGATGTAACGGAACGTTCACAAGAACTAACCCAACTATGCCAACAGAATGTGGTGAGTATGCAGATGTAACTTGGACTTACACAGTAGGTTCTTGTGGTCAGCAATCAGGATGTGGAAACAGTAATGTAATGACTTGTACTAAACGTTTCACAGTTTCAGGTGGTGGATCAGCAACAATCAATGCTGGAGCAAACGTAACACTTGCATCTTGTAAAACTCAGGCTCAGGTTAACGCAGCTTGGACAGCATTCATTAACTCTACTACTGTATCAGGTGGATCAGGAACATTGACAAACAATGCTTCTTCTTGCACCATCCCATCAGCATGTGGAGGTTATGCAGATGTAACTTGGACTTACAGATCTAATTGTGGTCAAACTACAGTAACATGTGGTGGACAAACAACTACTGCAAGCACTTATACTGTTACAAGAAGATTCACAGTTCAATCTGGTGGAGAAGTTAATGTAACTGGACCATCTAATGCTTCTTACTCTAATTCAAGCTTCAACAGCCAATATGCAGTTAATAATGCATTCACTGCTTGGTTAGCTCAGTTTAGAACATTAAGCACAGGATGTAACAATGCATGTGCGGTATTTAGCGGTGATCCAAGAGTTGCTCCAAGTTGGACTAACGGAGGAACAGTAAGAGTTACTTATACTATTACTGGTAGCTGTAATACTGATAGCGTTTGCGCTACATTTACAATCACTAGAGGAGGTTCAACTTGTAAAATTGAAACAGCAACTGATGTGAAAGCACCAATGGTTGTTAAAGCTTACCCGAACCCATTCAACGAAAGCTTCAACTTAGATTTAACATCTACAAGTGTTGAAAAAGTAGGAGTAGCTATCTATGATATGACTGGAAAATTAATCGAACAACGTGAGATTAATGCAGACGAAGTATCAGGATTACAAGTAGGAGATCGTTTCGCAACTGGAGTTTACAATGTAATTGTTACTCAAGGTTCAGAAGTGAAAACTTTAAGAGTAATCAAAAGATAATTATAAATAGAGGTGATGAAACCCTCCTGTAATGGGAGGGTTTTTGAACCACTTAATATTAAATTCAAATATTATGAAAAAAAATATTATAGGTTTTATGCTAACTTTAGTGTTAGGTATTACAACTTCTTTTGGTCAAACTCAAGGTTGCTCTGGTCAATTCAAAACATTTACCATTGGTGGATGGGGAACCAACTGTGCAGGAAATAATCCTGGATGTTACAGAGATGCGCACTTTGATGCAGCTTTTCCTGATGGTGTTGCTATTGGATGCGGAAACAATAAATTGATTTTTGATTCTTCAGCAGCTATCGCAGCTTATTTGCCTGCGGGAGGAGGACCAGCTGTTTTGCCAGCAGGAACTTTTACAAATCCTACAACAAGTAGAGGGGTGTTGTCATCTCAAGTATTGGCTATTGCTTTAGCGGTTGGTTTTGATAATTCAGACCCTAACTTCTCTGCAAGCAATTCAAGTTTTGCTGCTTTGACAATCAAAGCGGGAACTTTTCAAGGTATGAGTGTTGGAGATTTCCTTACATTGGCCAACAATGTTTTGGGTGGATGCTCAACTCAGTACACTCCAGCTCAGCTTAATGAAGCTGCTACTGCTATCAATGAAAATTTTGATAATGGTACGGTTGATCATGGTTTCTTAAACTGTAGTAGAGGTGGAATTTCGTTAGATATCCAAATTGGAGCTAATCCAAATGTGTGTGAAACAGGAAACGGTTTAGTAACTCTTACTATAACAGGAGGAACTCCAGGTTATGAGATTAAGATTTACAAAAACAATGTCCTAATCCAGACACTTAATTCAAATGATGCAACTGCTGTTTTAAACGGTCTAGGAACTGGAAGCTTCTCAGCTACGGTTACAGATAGTTTAGGATCTACTGCAACTACAACTTGGACGCTCTAAGCTAATCCAATATTCAATTAAAAAGCCATCTGATTCAGATGGCTTTTTTTATTTTATTCTATTCCTGTTTTATTGATCTTTTGCTGGGGATTTTATAACCGAAACGATAATTCCTATTATCAGTGATAAAGCAATAAAACTCAATGATGCCCATTCCGGGAATTTATAATACTCTACAATAAGCATTTTAATTCCGACAAAAGATAGGATAGCAATCAGGCTATATTCCAAATGGCTGAATTTCTCAAGCATATTGGCCAAAAAGAAATACATCGAGCGCAATCCCAAAATGGCAAAAATATTCGAGCTAAAAACCAAAAATGGATCCGAAGTAATTGCTAATATAGCCGGAACGCTGTCTAAAGCGAAAAGCATGTCCATAACCTCAATTACGAGCAAGGCCACAAAAAGAGGTGTCGCGTGATTGATGTTGTTGATTTTTGTAAAAAAATGCTCTTTCTCTGTATGGGTTGTAATCGGGATTACTTTGCCAATGATCCTGTAGATAAAAGATTCCTTTGGGTTGAAATCTTCATCATCTCCTTTAAATAACATCTTAACGGCAGTAAATAGTAGAAAAGCCCCAAATATATAAGTCATCCAACTGAATTTATTTATCAGTATAACTCCAAAATAAATCATCAGCCCTCGGAAAACGATAGCTCCAATTATCCCCCAAAACAAAACCCGGTGCTGGTATTTCTGCGATATTTTAAACGAGGCAAAAATCACAGCTATGATAAATATGTTGTCAATGCTCAGCGAGAGCTCTATCAAATAACCCGTTATATATTTTATCGTAGCTAAATGAGGCTTGATGTTGGTAGGATTGGCCACATATTCATGACTGTAAAGCCAATTAACCACGCCCGAAAAAGCAAACGAAAGGGAAACCCAAACGGCTGTCCAGATCCCGGCTTCTTTTGAGCTGATAATATGAGGGTTTTTGTTGAATACACCCAGGTCAAGGGCTAGGAAAATAAAGATTAATGTCAGAAATAAAATCCAAACGAGCATGATATAGTGTTTTGTTATTACAAAGATAACAGATTGAATAGATAGAGATAGTTATTTTAACTTATTTATAAATTATCATTAAAAACTATTTTTTTAATTATTACCCTATAAAAAACAGGGGTAAAATATTTTTAAATTAAAATGATTGTTATATTTGCATAAAAATAATGGGGTTTAACACTTAAAATTAAAATTTATGTCAACTTTACGTTTTCAAGCATTAAAAGATGCATCAGGCAGAAAACCTGTAAAATTTGAAGAGGCTGGAAGAAAATCAGACCTTTTTGGTTCCAATGTGTTTAATGACAAAGCAATGAGGCAGTTTTTGACTTCAGATGCTTATAAAGGTGTAAAAGATGCAGTCCAGCACGGAACTAAAATTGACAGGAAACTTGCGGATTATATCGCGATGGGAATGAAGGAATGGGCATTGTCAAAAGGCGTAACCCACTATACCCACTGGTTTCAGCCCTTAACAGGAACTACAGCCGAAAAACACGATGCATTCTTTGAAACCTCTTATGATGGTTCAGAAGTTGTAGAAAAATTTGGTGGCGGACAATTAGTGCAGCAAGAACCAGATGCGTCTTCTTTTCCGAATGGCGGAATCAGGAATACCTTCGAAGCCCGTGGATATACGGCTTGGGATCCCACTTCTCCGGCATTTATTTTCGGAACGACCTTATGTATCCCAACGGTTTTCATTTCGTATACAGGTGAAGCCTTAGATTATAAAACACCACTTTTAAGAGCTTTAAATGCGGTTGACGAAGCTGCGACTGAAGTTTGTAAATATTTTGATAAAAACGTTAAGAAAGTAACCGCGACTTTAGGCTGGGAACAGGAATATTTCCTGGTTGATGCTTCGTTAGCAAATTCGCGCCCGGATTTAATCATGACCGGTAGAACCTTACTTGGGCATACTTCCGCAAAAGGGCAGCAGTTAGACGATCATTATTTTGGTTCAATTCCGTCACGTGCGCTAAATTATATGCGTGAGTTGGAAGAAGAATGTATGCGTTTAGGAATTCCGGTTAAAACCCGTCATAATGAGGTTGCGCCTAATCAATTTGAGCTGGCCCCAATTTTTGAGGAAACCAATTTAGCCGTTGACCACAATTCATTGTTGATGGATGTGATGTCAAAAGTAGGCGAACGCCATGATTTCAAAGTATTATTCCACGAAAAACCTTTTCAGGGTGTAAACGGTTCAGGAAAGCACAACAACTGGTCATTAGCTACCGATACAGGAGTAAATCTATTATCGCCAAGCAAAACACCAATGAGCAACCTGCAATTCCTGTCTTTCTTTATCAATACGATCAAGGCGGTTCAGGAATATGAAGAATTATTAAGGGCTTCTATCGCTACGGCAAGCAACGACCACAGATTGGGTGCCAATGAAGCGCCACCGGCAATTATCTCGGTATTTATCGGAGAGCAATTGACTAAAGTTCTGGCTGAACTGGAAGGTGTGTCGAAAGGAAAGCTTTCTCCAGAGGAAAAAACTGATTTAAAACTAAACGTTGTTGGTAAAATTCCGGATGTAATGTTGGATAACACCGATAGGAACAGGACTTCACCATTCGCATTTACAGGAAATAAATTCGAGTTCCGCGCGGTTGGTTCGTCTGCAAACTGTGCTAATGCAATGACAACGTTGAACTCTATCGTTGCAAAACAATTGAAAGATTTCAAGAAAGAAGTGGATGCTTTAATAGATACAAAAGATTTGAAGAAAGACGAAGCGATTTTCAATGTATTGAGGGAATATATCAAAGGAACTAAAAACATCCTTTTTGAAGGAGATGGTTATAGCGATGCTTGGGAAAAAGAAGCAAAAAAACGCGGTCTAAGCAATCATAAGACAACGCCAATGGCACTGAAAGCTAAGGTTTCCAAAAAAGCGTTGGAATTGTTCAAGGATCTGAACGTAATGAACCACGTTGAAGTGGAAGCCCGTTACGAAATCGAATTGGAGGAATACACAAAGAAAATCCAAATCGAAGGAAGGGTTCTTGGCGATATCGCAAGAAACCACGTAATCCCAACGGCAATCCGTTACCAGAATACACTGATTGAAAACGTTCGCGGATTAAAGGAAATCTTCGGAAAGGACTTTGAGAAAATCGCTAAAGAGCAAATCTCGCTAATCAAGGAAATTTCAGCCCATATCGAAGGAATCAATTCTAATGTAGAAGCGATGACTGAAGCGCGTAAAAAAGCAAATGCGTTGACTGATGCCCAAAAAATGGCAGAATCTTACTGCGATAAAGTGAAGCCTTACTTTGATATCATCCGTGAGCACTGCGATAAATTAGAGCTTTTGGTTGATGATGAAATCTGGACACTAACTAAATACCGTGAATTATTATTCACAAGATAATTATAATTAGTAGCCGCCTCAAATAAAAAATCCCGCTCAATGAGCGGGATTTTTGTTTATTTAATTTGGTGAGCTTACTATTATCGGGCTCGCATTATTATTAAATGGCTGTGCTACCCAGGTTCCTGTAATCGCATTAAAAGCATAAACCTTGTTGTCGCTCGAATCAATAAAAGCCATGCTTCCATTAACACTAACGATATCTGGCGATGCGTTTGAATTAAACGTTTGTGAAGACCAGGTTCCCACTTTCTGATTGAATGCGTAAGCTTTATTATCACTATAATCAACAAAGGCAAAGTTTCCGTTTTGACCCACTAAATTCGGTGAGGCATTTACGTTAAATGTTTGTGAAACCCAAGCTCCAGTCCTGGTGTTAAACGCATACGCCTTATTGTCGCTGTAATCCACAAAACCAAAGCTTGATTCGGAAGGCACAAGGTCAGGTGATGCGTTAGTGTTGAAAAGTTGTGAAGACCAGGTATTGGTATTCGAATTAAAGGCATAGGCTTTATTGTCACTATAATCTACAAAGCCAAAGTTGCCTCTTGATTCCACCAAATCTGGTGAGGCATTCGCATTGAAGGTTTGACTAGACCACGTTCCTCTTTTTGCGTTAAATACATAAGCTTTGTTATCGCTGTAATCCAAAAAACCAAAATTGGTAATCTTGTTTTGATTGATTTCATCCGATACGCTGTTCCCGTTAGAAGGGACAATGCTGGCAGCTGCCATGGCATAGGGAACAGTCAATAATTGCGTTGTCCCAACTACTGCAAATGTGCTTCCGCCTGTTGGATCCATTTCAACCTTTAGGAATTTTGAATTTGTTCCCCAGTTGATGGAAGCAAAAACTCCAGAAACCACAGTGCCCTGGCCAATTACAAGATTGAATAACCCTTGAGCGCTTGTTGTTTTTAATTGGGTTTCAGCATACAAAACTGTTCCCGTTGCTGAAGTATCCAATATCGAAAGTTTTACCCTAACGTTTGAACTCACTACCGGAGTTCCCGAACCATTCAGGGCAATCGCCTGATAAGAAATCCCTTGTGGAACCTGAGCAAAGGTTAAGGCCGAAATTAAAAGTGCTGATAATAATAGTATTTTTTTCATATTAATGTTTGATAATTTTAAACGAATTGATGTTTTTGTTGGTAAATCTGATTAGGTAAACTCCAGTTGATAATTCAGTTAAATCCAAAGCGTTGTCACCTGAAATTTGCTTTTGTGAAACCAATTGCCCTGACAGATTGAAAATGGAAACCTTTTCATCAGCCAGATTAGTTTCTGTCTGGAAATAAATCACAGAAGTTGTCGGATTAGGGTAAACCTTGATTTTTGCAGTCAGGTCGAATTCCTTAACCTCCAATTGGGTTTGTGTCAGAATTCCAATAATTCCTGAACTGGATTGGTTTTGATTTTGCGGGACTACCACAATTTCACCAATTGATACGGCACTATTAGAACTGATGACACTTCCCGAATTTACCGATTGGATTACGGATTGCGAGTTCGCAGTAACCCCGGCAATTAAAAAAGAGAAAAGTAATAATTGTTTCATTGTTAAATTTTTAGACGCCAAATGTAATTGTTTTTCTGACATATTGGTTTAATTTTTGATAACTCAAAACAATTTTCCGTAACTTTCGATATATTTTTAAAGTATGAAGCCCTATCTAATCTTTATCTTCCTTTTGTTTTCAAGGCTTGCAGGCCAGGCCCAGCAAAATTTCACACTCTATTTTGACAGTAATAAATTTGAATTAAATTCCAAAGAAAGTGCCAGGCTAAACACTTGGATTTCAGAAAACAAAAACAATAAAATTGTCGCAATCCACGGTTTTACCGATGAAGATGGAACGAATGGTTTCAATGATACCTTAGCCCAGAAAAGGGTAAACGTTATTTTCAATCTGGTTGTTAAGAATCAGATCAAAATCAGGGATGATTTTAAGACCCGGAGTTTTGGCGAAAAATTTGTCCAATCCAAGAACAAGGCCGAGAACAGGAAAGTCATTATTTATTATATTTTAGAAAAAGACCTGCCGCGCGAAAACGAAATCCTCGGAATCAAAACGGAACCGGTAGCTGAAGAACCGCAACCCGAAGTGGAATATCCGGAAAAATTGGTTTTTGAAAACCCAAACGGAACCAAATCGGAATTCAAACTCGACCGAAAGTTCATGAAGCAGATTGAGCATGCCAAAACGGGCGAAAAACTCAAAATAGAAAACCTGAATTTTGTAATCAACACCTTTGCGGTGGTTCCCGAATCAAGAGGCAAAATGTACGAACTGCTTCTGGTACTGCAAAGCAACCCAAAGCTCAAGATAGAAATCCAAGGCCATTTGTGCTGCATGCCAACCGACAGGACTGATTTGTCAACGCAGCGCGCGAAAGCCATATATAATTTTTTGATTGCGAATGATGTTTACCGCGCCAGGCTATCTTACAAAGGTTTCGGGAGCACACAACCTATTTACCCTATACCTGAAAAAGATGAGAAGGAACGTGCGGCCAACAGAAGGGTGGAAATCTTAATTGTAGAAAACTAAAAACATGCAAAAACGTTTTCTGCTTTGTGTTTTATTGTTCACGGTTTTTGGTTTTAGTCAAAATAAGCTTGATGTCTTTTTTGATTTCAATCAGGATGCACCCAATGCGGATTCCCAAGTCAAGATTGACAAATGGGTGCTTGAAAATAAGAATGCTGAGATTATTAAGATCCAAGGGTATTGTGATACTGTTGATGATAGGAAATACAACAAGGAACTTGCAATGCGAAGGGTCAATACAATGGTTGATTTTTTTAAGGCAAAAAGCATCAAAGTTGCTGATAAGGTGGAATTGAAGTCTTTTGGCAAAGATTTCAAGTATTCGAAGAATCAGAGTGAGAACCGGAAGGTTGAGGTTTTTTATACCATTTCAAAAGATAAAAAGCAGGAAGCGCAAACTTCCGTTTTAGTGCAATCACCGTTTGGGAAAGTTCCGGGCAAACCATCCGATGACCCAAATCCAACGCCTAACGAGGCAGCGTATAAGGAAATAGAGGAAGATATCCTTGAACCGGCTGACCTTGGCATACTGGTAGAAAATGAAAGGACAACATTGCAATCCAAATTTGACAAAGCCAAAAAAGGAGATTTGGTCCGGATAAGCAATATCAATTTTTATTTTAATTCCGAAAGGGTAATGGATCAGTCGCTGCCGCTTTTGGAAGAATTGCTTGACATCATGCTCGATAATCCGAAATTGGTAATTGAAATACACGGGCATATCTGCTGCAACCCAAACCCGAATGACACCAAATTGTCTTATAGAAGGGCTTTGGTAATTTTGAAATATCTGAATAAATACGGAGTAGAAGTAAACAGGCTGGCATTCAGGGGTTACGGAAGCAACGACCCAATTTATAAACTGCCCGAAAAGAATGAAAAGGAACGCGCAGCCAACCGCAGGGTAGAAATCCTAATTGTAAATAAATAATGAAACTGAAAATCCTTATATTATTTTTCCTGATTTCCCTCAAATCGTTGGGGCAAAAGGAGTTTGAGATTTTTTTCGATTTCAATAAAGACTTCCCAAATCAAACCTCCATTTTGGAAATCAACGAATGGATAGCCAAAAATAAGAATGCAGAAATTACCGTATTGAGAGGTTACTGTGATAGCATTGACACCCAAAATTACAATATGAGATTGTCCGAAAGACGCATAGAAAACGTTAGGATATTGTTGGAGAAAAGCGGTATGAAAATGAGTACCGATTTAGACAAGGTAGCTTTTGGCAAAGATTTCAAACAATCAAAAGTACAGGCGGAAAACCGGAAAGTGATTATCGAATATAAAGAACCAATTCCGATTCCAATAGAAAGCGAACTGACCAAAAAAATAAAGATCTCCAAAGTAGGCGAACACATCACGCTGCCGAATATTTATTTCTTCAACAATTCGGCACGCATCGTTCCCAAATCAGACCCAACACTGATTGACCTGCGCTGTGCCATGGAAGAAAACCCGAAACTCAAAATTGAAATACAAGGCCATATCTGCTGCCAGACCAAAGGCGATGTTGCCGATGTTTCGACCGCACGTGCACGAGCGATCTATAATTATCTGCTGCGCAATAAAATTGATAAAAAACGCATGACCTTTAAAGGATATGGCAATACCAAACCCATTCATCCGATTCCGGAAAAGTCACCACAGGAAGAAGACGAAAACCGCCGTGTAGAAATTCTTATTGTAGAGAAGTAATTCAATTTGCTAATGTGTCAATGTGCCAATGCGGCAAAGATTTAATTATCGCATTTTCAAATTGCCTAATTGACACATTAACCCTATCTTTGCGGCACACAACTAACTACTACACATGAGCTCTGATAACAGTCAACGTTACAATCTTCGTGGGGTTTCGGCCTCCAAGGAGGATGTCCACAACGCCATTAAAAACATCGACAAAGGATTATTCCCAAAAGCTTTCTGCAAAATTGTTCCCGATTACCTGACCAATGACAATGAGTATTGCCTGATCATGCATGCCGATGGAGCCGGCACTAAATCGTCCTTGGCCTATATGTACTGGAAAGAAACGGGCGATATTTCTGTTTGGAAAGGCATTGCACAGGACGCGTTGATTATGAATATCGATGATTTGCTTTGTGTCGGAGCAACGGATAATATTATGCTTTCTTCAACTATCGGCAGAAACAAAAACCTGATTCCGGGTGAAGTGCTTTCGGCGATTATCAACGGAACGGAAGAATTAATCCAGGAGCTGAAATCCTTTGGGGTTACGATTCATTCTACCGGTGGCGAAACTGCCGATGTAGGCGATTTGGTACGAACAATCATTGTAGATTCGACCGTAACTGCAAGAATGAAACGCAGTGATGTGGTAGATAACGCCAATATCCAAGCAGGTGATGTTATTGTAGGTTTGGCTTCTTTTGGCCAGGCCAAATATGAGAAAAGCTACAACGGTGGGATGGGAAGCAATGGGCTTACTTCAGCGCGCCACGATGTTTTTGCCAAATATTTAGCCGATAAATACCCTCAAAGTTTTGACAATTCGGTTCCGTCTGATTTGGTCTATTCAGGAAATGTGAGATTGACCGATGCAGTTGAAGGCTCGCCAATAGATGCCGGAAAATTGGTTTTATCACCAACACGGACCTATGCGCCAATCATCAAATCGATTTTGGATAAATACACTCCAAATGAAATTCACGGAATGGTACACTGTTCGGGCGGGGCACAAACCAAAGTATTGCATTTCGTTGACAATGTCCATGTCATAAAAGACAATCTTTTCCCTGTACCACCATTATTCCAATTAATCCAGGAACAATCCAAAACCGATTGGAAGGAAATGTACCAGGTTTTCAATTGCGGCCACCGAATGGAATTATATGTTCCGCAGGAAATCGCTAACGATATCATCGAAATCTCAAAATCATTCGGCGTTGACGCCCAGATTGTCGGAAGGGTAGAAGCTTCTGAAACCAAAAAACTCACTATCACTAGCGAGTTTGGGAAGTTTGAATACTAATTATAATGTTTATTTTTCGGTAAGCCTTTTCTCGGTTTCGGTTCTTGCAGTTCCTTTGGCGTTTGGTAATCCTTTGCCGGTTTCGATTAGGCTTTTTAGGCTGGTTTGTATGTAATAGGTCCAGCCATCGTAACAGGCATTATAACATTCATTTTGTGGAGTCAGTCCAACATGCGTCATTTGAAGCTGGGTTTTGCAGCCAACTTCAGTGATTTCAAAAATCACCTTGTCATCAGTCCATTCCGTTTCCTCTTCAATAAAACTAAAATAGTTTTCCAATATATGCCAAACTATTACTTTGTTCGGAATCACCTCTATCAATTTTATTTTGCAACGATGCGTGTCTTCATACTGATAATCAAATACATCATTTACCTTGCTGCTGTTTCCTTGAATGCCTTCCGACCACCACCCTCGAACATTAGTGACAGCGTTGAATACTTCTGTCGGAGTTTGATCTACTGTTATAGTAGATGTAAAATCTTTTGATGCCATAATTTTTTTATTTAAGTAATACTAATTGTCCGCTGTGGTATTGTAAATGCGAAGTTCTGGTTATGATAATATTCAGTTTGTTGCGATGAGGTTCATTGGCGAAATCTTCTGCAGAAACTGCCGTGTGCTTTTCAAACCATTCTTCTGTGGTCAAGTTACCAAATTTTTGGCTTAATACTTCACACTGTTTGTTCAAAAAACCTCTCAGCTCTGATGTTGATGGAATTTGTGCTACTGCTTTATCAGGAGATTTTATAAAGGGTTCGTTCAATTCGGGATACAGTTTTTCACCCATATCCAGCAATATCAGCATATCATCGTGGACGGCAATAAGATGTCCTAATAAATAAACGCCACGGTTTTTCCCCGGTGCAATTTCTTTTTGCAATTGTTCATCGCTGATCGAATCCAATATTTTGTTGCAGTTGGCTATGGAACCATTCCAACGATCCAATACCATTTTGACCATAGTTTGATTTGTGTTCATTTTGTTGTTTTTATAATGTTATTGATTGTTTATTATTGGTAGTAATTTTTCGTGTAAATATTGTGTCCAGGCAGGAGCGCAGGATTCATAGCATTCAATTTCCGGAGTTAAACCTTGATGGGTGAAAACAAGTTCCGTTTTTCCATCTTTTTCAGAAATATCAAAAATCACTTTTGTGCCTATCCATTCGCCTTTCTTTTCGACAAAGCTTAATGAACCATCTATAATAAGCCAGACTATTCTTTTATTTGGAATTACTTCTATCAATTTCTGCTTGGAATAATGAGCTCCGTCTCCGGCAAGAAAACTAAACTCATCATTTAGTTTTTCAGTTTGACCTTCAAATCGTTCAGAATATAATCCGGACCACCAAGAGCGGACATCTGTAATTGCCTTAAATACCTGTTCTGGAGTTCGATTTGATGTTAAGGTGAATGTAAAATCTGTCGCTTTCATTTTTCTGTTATTTTATTTAGTTACAAATGTATCGTCTAAATAATGTTCTAATACTGTGTAAAATAGACATTATGAAGGGTTGATTTGGACAAGCAGAATAAGTATCTTTGTTAAAAATTCCAGATGAAACATCTCAGCGTATTAGTTCCGGTAGGACATAGTAAAATAAGCAGCATCGTTTGCACCTATAAAGTATTTAATTTTGCCAATGCCTATTGGAAAAGCATCCACGGTGAATACTTGTTGAAAATTCAATTGGTTGGGATTTCGGATACTGTTGAGTTTCATGATGGAGTGTTTGCCGTTAAACCACATGCTCATATTGAAGCAGTTACCAAAACTGATCTTATTATTATTGGCGCTCTTGATAATAAAGATTATCAATTTTCCATCCAGCAAAATCAACCGATTATTGACTGGATAACCAATCAATATAAAGAAGGAGCCGAAGTCGCTTCGATGTGTACTGGAGCTTTTCTTCTGGCAGCTACGGGTTTGCTTAACGGAAAGAGCTGTTCCACACATTGGGCTGCAGATAATACATTCCGATTGATGTTTCCAAAAGTCAATTTGCAGACTGATAAACTGATTACGGATGAGAACGGGATTTATACCAATGGTGGGGCGTTTTCTCTTTTGAACCTGATTGTTTATCTGATAGAAAAGTATTTTGACCGACAAACTGCCATTTATTGTGCTAAACTTTGCCAAATTGAAATGGACCGTAACAGCCAGTCACCATTCGCGATATTCACCGGGCAGAAGTCACATGGCGATGAAATGGTTCAGCAGGCACAGGCTTACATCGAAAACAATCTGAATGAAAAGATTTCCATCGAACATTTAGCCGATAAATTTTCAATCGGAAGGCGGAATTTTGACCGAAGGTTTATCAAAGCTACAGGCAACACGCCTTTGGAATATTCGCAACGCGTAAAAATTGAATCCGCCAAAAAAGCATTCGAAAGTAGCCGCAAAACCATTAACGAAGTAATGTATGAAGTCGGCTATTCGGATGTAAAGGCTTTCCGTGAAGTATTCCGGAAAATAACTGGCATGTCACCTATAGAATATAAAAACAGGTACAACAAGGAAGGAGTTTTCCACTGATGTTACTGATTTTTAGCTTTTAGGGTATAAATTCCACCCGCGAAAAGTAGGATTGCTCCACCAACGTACAGATACCCTTGCTGTTGCCCGGATTCATTGGAGGCGTTGATCTTGATTCCAAGGAAATTGACTTCTTTGGTATTGTCGCCTATTTTATTGAAACCAATATAAGCCAGCGAAATTGCGGCAAGAATTAATAAAAGCCCGATTAGTTTAGTTGCATTCATAATTTTTGGTTTTAGGTTATTTAATTTTAATAGAACCGCCACAAGTATCGCCTTCTTCAACACCGTTGAGCCAAGCCTTGAGTTCCTTGGTTCTTTTTTTGGTCAGCTCTGCCCTATAATTGCTTTCGCACAGCGGTTGCATGCTACCGTAATAGCCTGCTTCACGTTCCGGATATTTCACTTTCATTTCGGCATCACGGAACTTGATCCAAATCTTTTGGGATGCTTTGAGGTTTTTGATAAAAGCAGCATCCGATTTATATTGTTTCAGGATTTTGTTGTAGGTAGCATTCAATTCCTTATCGGCTTTGGCTAGTTTACCCGAAACGGATTCGTTCATTTCTGCCTGGATTTGGCCAAATGATAATGATGCGAGAAATAAAAACGAAATCAGGAAAAAATGCTTGGTTTTCATGTTGAATGTATTTAGTAAGTTAAAATTAGATATTTCCTTGCCAAAATCCTTACAGCTTTTTCTATATTGGTTACAGGTTTTCAGCCAATCCTGACCGAAGTCATGCTCAGGCTTCCGGCAACCAATTTATCATTGAATAGAGATAATTCTTCGTTTTTTTGCTTAAGACCTAATGTATAAATCAACGGTAGATAATGGTCCGGAGAAGGGACGGCCAATTTTATTGCTGTCGATTGTCTTTCATAATCAATTAATGACTGGAAATCACCATCCAAAAGATGGTTGTTGATTGTGCTTCGGGCTTCAATTGCCCAATCGTAACCATAATCATCCCTGTGGAAATTATGGAAATCGACTAATCTCAAATTGTGAACGATATTACCGCTTCCAATAATCAGGATGCCTTTTTCACGAAGTTTGCTCAGCTTTTGAGCCAATTCAAAATGATACTGTGCTGGTTTTGTATAATCGATGCTTAATTGAATAACCGGAATATCGGCATTCGGATATAAATGCTTCAATACCGACCAGGCGCCGTGATCCAAGCCCCATTTTTCATCAAGCTCAACTAAATCCGGAAGTAATAAGGATTGCGTGGTTTTAGCCAATTCGGGATTCGCGGGATATTGGACTTCGTACAATTCTTTTGGAAAACCACCAAAATCGTGAATCGTTTGGGGCATTTCCATAGCGGTTACCTTGGTTCCGTTGGTAAACCAATGCGCAGAAATACAGATAATCGCTGTAGGTTTAGGCAGTGTTTTGGCAATATTTCGAAAGCCCGATACAAATTCATTTTCTTCAATAGCATTCATCGGGCTTCCGTGCCCAAGGAATAATAGTGGCATGCGCTCCGTATTGGCTAAGCTGTCCGAAAACTGCTGTAAATTATCAAGGTTCTGCATAGTGTAAAATTAACGAATCTTGCTTCAACTTTCGGAATAACTTCACTTACTTTGTGGTAAGTAAAAATACAACTCGAAATGATTATCAATCTGAAAAACGGTGCCGATAAATTGCTTTTTGGCATGAAACAAAAAGATGTGGAAGCTATTTATGGCAAACCCGATAAGCAGTACAATGATGAAGATGGGAATATCATTTACTTGTATAATCAACAAAAATGGAACTTAACGTTTTATGAGGATGAGGATTTTCGTTTGGGTTATATCATTTGCTCCAATCCAGAAGCAACCATCCTGAACCAAAAAATCATAGGCACCAATATAGAAGCGACAATTGAGGCGTTACCGTTTAAGGCTTGGACTAAAGAAGATATTGATACTACGGAAAATCATTTCAATGAAAGTAACTGGCTAATCCTCCAATCGGAATATAATGAAATAATCCGTTTGGAAATTGGCGCTATCATTAATGATAAGGATGAGTTTGACTGGAAGTTTAGAGGATGATCCGTTAGTTCGAGTTTGCGAAGCAAGTATCGAGAACCTTCATAAACTTCTCGATACATTCCGATAAATCGGAACACTCGAAGAGACGACTTTTTAAATGATTTCGGCACTCAGCCCTGCTTCAAGCAATTGAGTGCATTGTGGTTTCAACTCATCGAACGAACCCGTTTTTACGGTGCATTTCCCTTTGTAATGTACCAATATAGCACATTGCTCGGCTTGCTCAGAAGTATGTTGGCAAACACGGATCAGGGTGTCAATTACATGGTCAAATGTATTGACATCGTCGTTATACAATACGATTTCGTTGTTGATTCCAACTTGTTCTTCGACTAAAACGTCTTCCTTTATTTTTTCTATAGTACTCATTTTCATTTTCGTTTTACCCAATAAAAATACGAAGGTTAATTTATATATTTAAGAGAGGTCCAATTATTTCTCTCGAACTTTTTAACATAAGTCAGGCCTTTTTCGGTGCACGACGCATCAATGACCGGAATATCTTCGGTATAAAATCCGCTGAGCAATAAGATTCCGCCTTTATTTAGGCAATCTACATATTGCTGCATGTCATTCAGTAAAATATTGCGGTTGATGTTGGCGATAATCAAATCGTACTTTTTGCCTTTAAGCAATGCGGCATCGCCTTCGTAAACTGAAATTTCAGTACAATTATTGCGTTCTGCATTTTCGATTGAATTCAGGTAACACCAATTATCAATATCAATGGCATCTATTGGTTTGGCGCCTTTCATTTCGGCAAGTATAGCCAAAATAGCGGTTCCGCAGCCCATGTCAAGGGTTTTCATATTGGTTACATCAATTTCCAAAAGATGCTGGATCATCATGTGTGTGGTTTCATGATGGCCTGTCCCGAAGCTCATTTTGGGCTCGATTATAATATCAAATTCGGCGTTGGTTTTTGGATGGAAAGGTGCGCGTACGTGACATTTACCGTCTACATCGATGGCTTCGAAGTTTTTTTCCCATTCCTCATTCCAATTGATTTGGTCAATTTCTTCGACTGAGTGGGAAATAGTGAAGTCAGGATTATGTAACAAATAAATATCATCTAATATATCTTTAGTCCAAAGGTCTTTCTGGATAAAAGCGCTAAATCCGTTTTCGGTTTCAATGAAACTTTCAAAAGGTTTTTCACCTAATTCCGCGATTAAGATTTCAGAACCCAATTCCTTAGGTTCTACTGAAAAATGATAAGCTAAATATACGTTTGACATCGAAATTTTTTTGCAAAGGTAATAATCGACAATTGTACTGTCGGTTATTTTAGCAAAAAATTAATCGTCTGTTTTGACAAAGGCCTTCAAACTCGCATTAGGAAGTTCATCTGGGGCAACAGTGAAAATCATGAGCTTGCTGTAGCGTTTGCCTTCGGCGTCGTACAAGTAGGTTACGGTATTCTCTTTGGGGTTATAAATCAATTTTGCTTTCATGAATTTGGAACGGATGAGCCAGGTTCCTTCGGTTTCAGTGCTTTGGAATTCATAAATAGAACCGTGATGCAAACGCACTTGGCCATTATCAATCATGCTTATGGCAATGTAGCCATTGGTTTTTGAACCGATTTCACGAATGTCGATTACAGAGTTTTCATATTCTGTTTCCTTTAGTTCGTATTTGTCGAATTCATTATTCCAAACATAGTACTTTCTCGAATCCGACTGAAATCGTTTCTGAGAATCAATCTGTGCGTTTATACTCCATGAACAAACAAGCACAAGAATTAGGGCGAATCTTGTTTTCATTTAATTTTTGACTTTTATTCCTTTTAATCTGGGAGTAAAAGTAAATGAATACTTCGATAAAAAGCAAAAAAAATCGTTAAAGTGTAAATTTAACGATAATTTGTAAGATAAAACTTTTAATAAATAAAAATTAAGGTTTTATAACATTATTTTTCTTATATCGAATTTGCGATGGCTGCGAAGTCGGCTGCCTTAAGTGCGGCTCCACCAATCAGTCCGCCATCAACATCTGCCTTAGAGAAGATTTCCTTGGCATTTTCGGGTTTAACGCTGCCGCCGTAAAGTATTGATACTTCGGCTGCAATGCTAGCTCCATATCTTTTTTCTACCACTTCACGTATGAATTTGTGCATTTCCTGTGCCTGATCTGGTGTTGCGGTTTCGCCGGTTCCGATTGCCCAAACCGGTTCATAAGCCAAAACGATTTGTTGCCAATCCTTATTCTCAATGTGGAACAAACCATCGCGCAGCTGATTTTCCACAATATTAAAATGCTGGTTGCCCTGGCGGTCTTTTAATTCCTCACCAAAACAAAAGATAACTGTCATATTATGCTTTAAACCAGTGGTAACTTTTTCGGCCAATATCGCATCAGTTTCATGAAAATAGGCACGACGTTCAGAATGCCCAATGATTACTGTATTTATACCAATGCTTTTAAGCATATCTGCTGAAATTTCACCTGTATAGGCGCCACTTTCAAACTGGCTCATGTTTTGCGCTGCGACACCTATATTGGTAAACTCCAAGTGATCGGCAGCGGAAGCAAGGTTGGTGAAAGTAGGGGCTACGATGATTTTCGCATTGGTTTCGTCATGAGACAATTTGTCTATCAATTCATTTAACAAATCTTCTGTTTCTTCTGCATTCTTGTGCATTTTCCAGTTTCCTGCAACAATCTTTTGTCTCATTATTGTAATTTTTTTAATTGCTCGTTAATTTTATCAAAATCGGTTTCGATTGCGCGGTAGATTGCGACTTTCCCATCTTTGTCAAGAACGATATACCTCGGGATCCAATCCAGGTCAATTGATTTTCCAAATTCACCTTTCATGCCGTCGGTTGCCCAATAATGATCACCTTTGAGTTCGTGTTTTTGAACGCCAAGCTCCCATTTGTCAAATGCCTTGTCCATCGAAATGAAAACGTAATCTACATTCTGATTGTTGGCCTGCATTTCCTTAACCTTAGGCATTGCCTTTACGCAGTCGCCACACCAGGAAGCCCAAACTTCGATTACGGTTATTTTTCCTTTGTGCTTTTGGAGGATTTCCTTAAAGGTAACTTCCTTATTTTCTAATGTGGTTAATTTCTTGGTTAGGCTTTCTTTGGAAAAATCCTTTTGGGCATTGCTGCAGGCAAAGGTAGCCATAGCAATAATCGTACATAAAACCATTCTTTTCATAGCTAAACAATTTTGATTTTTATTCGTCGGGTAATTCGGGTCTTTTATTTCTTTTACTGTCTTTTAAGTAAAATAATTTGTGCTTTCTCCTTTTGCGCTCCTTGCGTTCCTTTTTCTTTTTGTGGTCGTATAAGTATTTCAGGATCAATACAATTCCCAATACGGAAACAATGCTAAAAGTGCTGCCTAATAATATATATATAGTATTTCCTAACGGTGGATCTTCCAAAGTTGAGACATAATTCAAAACAAAGAAATATCCAAAAGCAAAAAGGACGACACAAATAAGAATCCCAATTAATCCTCTTTCAGCTACCGATTTGGACATGAAGTACTTAATCATAATCTAAATTTTAAGGATTTAAATATAACTAAAAAGATGAATAAAGAGCTTATTTTTTTAATTCAGCGTAGGTTTTGTTGATTAATTTTTGATAATCAACCGGATCAAACTTATTATCACCTATGCCCCAATAGTATTTGTAATCGTTACCATTCCACAAATATTTTACGCCTGGTGTATCTTTTCCGTTTCCTAAAACTTTCCAGAACGGAATGATTTCGATGATTTTGTATGGATATTCCGCTCCGGCTTCCTTAAAGAAATCGGGAATCAAATCGGCTTCCTCATTCATGAAAACGATGTAGATTTCAGGGAAATTCTTGTTGGTTTTCTTAAGTTCGGTCAGTTCTTTAGCGGCAAGGCGGCAGTGGTCGCAACCAGGAACAAAGAAACAAAGCGTTTTTCTTCCTTTATCGATGTTGGAGAAATATTGCGCATAACCCGATTTGTGTTTTTCCGGTTCGGTAAGTTTCGCTTTTACTTCTTCTTTTTTATCATCAGCCTTCTTGTCATCAGCTTTTTTTACGGTGTCAATTGCAACTGTTGGAACTTCTTTACTTCCTGAAGTATCCACAGCAGTCGAATCAACCGTAGTTTTTTCTGGTGCAGAAACAGAGAAGTCTGTCGCTGGCGGCTGGATTGGTGCCAACATATAAATGCCCAGGATTGTAGCAAAAAGAACCGTTGTCAAAATCCAGAAGTTGCCATTTTTTTCTCTTTTTGGCAACAAATAATATAAATAACCCAGTAAGCCAATAGCGACAACATTTTTAATAATTGCTTCAATTGGTGTCATCGGCAAGAGCTCTCCAAAACAACCACAGTTTCCGCTGTTTCCGCCACTTAGGAAAGTAACATAACTAAGATGCCCAATAAATACCGCCAATAAAAGTGCTGTAATTGGAACGACAAATCTGCGGAGCCAGTTGTTTTGCAGCAGCAATAAGCCCAAAGCCATTTCTATACCGATAAGCGTTCTCGAAAAATGTGGCGCAAGCCATTCGGAAAACCCGAGCGGGTATAATTGCTTAACTTCGAATGTTGAAATTGCAAAATAAGGCGAATCCAATAAGTGGCCTTTTGATAGTTTTGCCAAGGCAGAGACAATGAAAAGTGCCGAAACAATTATTCGGAGTGTCCAGGAAATGTATTTTTTAGTTTCAACAGTCATAGGTTGGGAGTTTATTGTCCGAATTTCATCAAAATCAATGCGAAAACGGAGTAGTTGATCATATCTTGGTAATTAGCGTCAATGCCTTCAGATACTAGGGTTTTTCCTTTATTGTCTTCAATTTGTTTTACGCGAAGCAGTTTCTGCAGAATCAAATCTGTCAACGAACTTACACGCATTTCGCGCCAAGCTTCACCATAATCGTGGTTTTTGTCTTCCATCAATTTTTTGGTCAACGCTATTTTTTCGTCATAAAGTTCAATCGCCTTTTGGGCATCCAAATCGGGTTGCTCGACAACGCCTAATTCCAATTGGATTAAAGCCATAATGGAATAATTGATTATTCCAATGAATTCACCGGTTTCGTCTTCGTCTACCTTGCGGATTTCGTTTTGCTGCAGGCTTCTGATACGTTGTGCCTTGATAAAAATTTGATCGGTTAAGGATGGTAGTCTCAAGATTCTCCATGCGCTTCCATAATCGGTCATTTTGTTTGCGTAAAGTTGTCGGCAAATGGCGATAACCTTGTCGTATTCTTGAGAAGTATTACTCATTTCAGTGTATCTTTGTATCAAATTTGTCCAAAAGTAAAGAATAAAGATTGAAGTACAAAGGGCAAAATCTTATAACTATCTTAAATTAACAATGACCATAAACTGCCGCGGAAATTTAGTTGATCTATCGGTTCCAAAAGTGATGGGGATACTCAATGCCACACCTAATTCGTTCTATGATGGAGGTAAGCATGCGGACGAAAAAAGCATTCTTAACCAAGTCGGAAAAATGCTTTCGGAAGGAGCAACATTTATCGATATTGGTGCCTATTCGAGTAAGCCGAGCGCCGAATTTGTTTCTGAAAATGAGGAAATAGAACGTTTGATTCCGGTTGTTGAATCGGTTTTAGGGCATTTTCCTCAGGCGTTGATTTCTGTTGATACCTTTCGTGCCAATGTAGCGAAGGCAGCAATTGAAGAAGGAGCTAGCATTATCAACGATATTTCAGCTGGAAACCTTGACGAAAATATGCTGCAAACAGTTGCCGAACTCCAGGTTCCGTACATTATGATGCACATGAAAGGAAATCCACAGACGATGCAAAGCCTGGCGCAGTATGAAAATATAACGAAAGAAATGCTGCTCTATTTTTCTGAAAAAATAGCAAAAGCAAGAAGTTTGGGTATCAACGATTTGATTATTGATCCTGGATTTGGATTTGCCAAAACTTTGGAACAGAATTTTGAGGTAATGGATAATCTGGAGTTGTTTCAAATGTTGGAATTGCCTTTATTGGTTGGAGTTTCAAGAAAATCCATGATTTATAAAACGCTCGAAACCCAAGCTGATTTAGCGCTAAACGGAACTACGGTTTTAAATACCATCGCACTGCAAAAAGGCGCAAACATCCTACGTGTCCACGATGTGAAGGAGGCTGTTGAATGTATTAAGCTAAATTCAAAACTTCGTAAATCGTAAATCGTATTTCAAACTTTTACTGATGATGATAGGGCTCGTTTCTGAGAATCGTAAATCCACGGTATAATTGCTCAATAAAAAACAACCGCACCATCTGATGCGAAAAAGTCATCAATGATAATGAAACCTTGCCTTGTGCCTTTTTATAAACCCCGTCGCTAAATCCGTATGGCCCGCCAATTACGAAAACCAAGGTTTTTACCCCCGAATTCATTTTCTTCTGCAGGTAATCGGCGAAATTTATGCTAGAAAAAGTACTTCCGTTTTCATCGAGTAAAATTAACTGATCGGTGGGTGTTATCCGGGATAAAATCAATTCGCCTTCTTTTTCCTTTTGCTGGCTTTCGGAAAGGTTTTTGACATTCTTGATGTCTGGAATGATTTCCAAATCAAATTTGATGTAAAATGATAAGCGTTTGCTGTAATCATCAATCAACGATTGCATTGCCTTGTTGTCGGTTTTGCCAATGGCCACAAGCTTTATATTCATTGGGCAGCAGTTTTTTTGAAACCATTCGGAAACATGATGGCCAATAAAACAAAAATCAGCAGAAAATTGAACTCAACGCCGTTTCTTCCGCCGCCAACTACAAACCAGCCTTCTTGAAAATGCACCATAATGATTCCCATTATCAGCACAAAGATGGTAACGATGGAAGCGGGCTTTATGAATTTGTTCATCAACAACAGAATCGCTGCAATCACGTGTGAAATTTTGATTGCCCAGGCAATATAAAGGCCAAAAGGAGCTAAGCCAACCTGATTTAGGTAGAGGTTCCCAAAATCATTTACACCATTATTGAACATTCCGCCTAAACCATGGACAAACAGGATAATCGCAACCGGAATTCTAAGTAAAAGTGTATTCATGATGGTCTTATTTATTCCAAATCTTCCAGGCTTTTTCTGCCTGAAATACTAGCATTTCGTAACCATTTTTGGTAGCTGCGCCTTTCTTTTTGGCTTTTTTGAGGAATTGGGTTTCTTCCGGATTATAAATCAAATCGAAAGCGATGTGTTTTTCCGTAAAAAAGTTATAGGGAATAGGAGGGAACTCCTTTGTATTCGGAACAGTTCCTATTGGCGTGCAATTAATAATGATCTGATGGTTGTCAAAAGTCGTGGCGTTGATACGGTCGTAATCGATCATGCCTTCTTTTTCTTCGCGGGTGACGAATGTGTACAATATCCCTAATTTATCCAAGGCGAAAGATATTGCTTTAGCCGCTCCGCCAGTACCCAATATCAAAGCCTTTTTATGATGTGGCTGAAGCAATGGTTGCAGCGATTTCATAAAGCCGTAATAATCGGAATTGTAGCCTTTGAGATTTCCTTTTTTGGTAAAGCGGATTACATTTACGGCTCCAATCTGGGCCGCGTTTTGAGAGAGTTTATTCAAATAGGGAATAATGGCTTCTTTGTAGGGAATAGTAATATTCAGACCTTTCAAATCGGGATTGTTGGCAACGATGTTGGGGAATTCCTCTATGGACTGCAAATCGAAGTTTTCATAGGTGCAATCCGTTAGGTTTCCCAAAGCAAATTTCTCAGTGAAATATTTTTTGGAAAAGGAATAATTAATGTTTTTTCCGATTAAGCCAAATTGCCTACGCGACATTTTTACGGTTTTTTGTGTTTCGCGATATAATCCTGAACAGATTCCCTTTCCCAAACAGAAGGAAACAAATCCTGTAAAATGCTCAGTTTTTTAAAGTTCATCCGCAAACCATTGCTCAAATGATAGTTTCCTTTTTCTTCTTCATTTAAAAGCATATGGAAACCGGCAAGTCGGTATTCGATTTGGTAATCATCCGGGAAATATTCCGATGCCTGGATTAAAGTCAGGATGGCATTATTGTATTCGCCCATGATTTTCATGATGTCCACCCAAAACAACCAGGTGTCCAATTCGAAATCACCAAATTCAATAGCTTTTCGGTAGCCGAATTCAGCTTCCTCAAAATGATCCATTGCTTTATTTATGGTTGCGAAACGTTTCCAATATAAACGGTTTTGGTCGTCAATTGCCAAAGCTTTGTTTACGAAATATAAGGCTTTCTGATAATTTTTCTGACGAACATAAAAATCGGTAATCGCAATCCAGCCTTTGTCCAAAAGCGGATCTTCGTGGACTGTTTTATTGAAGTATTTTAAGGCTTCGGCTTTGTTGCCAAGTTTTTCGTAACATTTACCGATACGAAGCAGTGCATAGGAAGTCGGGTCATCCAACTCTATGGTCCTGTTATAGCTTTCGATTGCTTCTTCGTATTGTTTTAAGCGTTCCAATGCTTTTCCTCTTTCCATGTAAGCGCCCACGAATTCCTCATCGATGTAAGTCGCTAATTGGAAACAAGTTGCAGCGCTTTCGTAATCCTTCAATCCGTAATACAAACGGCCTGACTGATGCCATGCAATTTCGCTGTATGGATTGCGGTCGATATAGGTTTTAAGGTATTCAATCGCTTCCTGGTTTTGGTCTAGGAATTCGAAGCAATACACCACATTATAGAGTGCAGATTGGTCTTCAAAATCTTCTTCCAAACATTTGATGAAACTGTCTTTTGCCAGTTCCAGATTGTCCATAAACAGGTATTCCATGCCTATAAGGTTATAGACATCGGCAAAATCTTCGGTATATTTTAAGGCTTCGGTTAAAAGTTCAACAGCTTTTTCGTGCTGGTCTTTTTTAGAATAGATATTGGCTTTTTGGATAAATATTTCTTCGTTTGTAGGTTCGATGGCGTACAATTCATTGAGTAATTTTTCTGCCTGATCGAGTTTGTCATCGTACACCAGCATTTCTACCTGAACTAATTTTAAACCTGTAGATTTTGGGTGTTGTTCCAGTCCGAGCTTTAATGCTTTTTTGGCTAAAGCGGCTTTTCCCATATCGAGGTAATGCAGAATGATTTCCTCGAATTCCTCAGAATCGAAAAAGAATACTTTGTTGGTTTTTAACATTGATTCAAATTTCGATAAGGATAAATTGTAATCTTCTTCGTCGTGATCTAAATGCATAACTGTAGGTGTTAAAATTATCCTTAATAAAATTAGAGAAACGGAGTGCTGTTTTGGGTAATTGCAATTATTGTTGTAAACAATTTAATTAACAATTTGTTTAGATTCTTCTAAAATTTCATCCATCGCTTCGATGATAATGGCACAACCTTCCCTGATTTCATCTTCAGATAGTGTTAGTGGGGGAGTAATTCTGATGGCACATCCTTCAAATAGCAGCCAAAATAATATCAAACCTTTTTCCTGGCATTTGAAGATTACTTTGTTCGTTGTTTCAGCGTCTTTTGTTATTGCTGCGAGCATCAATCCTCGTCCTCTGACTTCTTCTATCAAAGGATGTACCAAAAGCGATCTAAATAGCTTTTCTTTTTCTAAAGATTGTTTAGTGTAGTCTTTTTCCAAAATTTCCTCCAAAGTGGCTAAGCAGGCTGCCGCAATGACAGGATGTCCGCCAAAAGTGGTAATATGTCCCAGCTTTGGATCATGGGTCAAAAGATCCATGTGTTTTTCATTGGCAATAAATCCACCGACGGGCATTCCACCAGCCATTCCTTTTCCAACAATAACCACATCGGGAACAACATTGTAATTTTCAAAACCAAACAATTTCCCAGTTCTTCCAAATCCGGGCTGGATTTCGTCCAGGATCATTAATGCGCCAACTTCCTCACAACGCTTTTTGACTTTGGCAAGGAAATCATTTTGAGGCTCAATAAATCCGGCTCCACCCTGAATGCTTTCAAGAATGATTCCGGCTGTTTTGGTTGTTATTTTCTGAATGTCTTCTTCGTTGTTGAAAGTAATAAAATCAACATCTGGGATCAACGGACGGAAAACCTGTTTGCGTTCCTCAAAACCCATAACACTCATCGAGCCCATGGTATTTCCGTGATACGCATTGTTGCATGAAATCAACTGGCTTCTTCCGGTAATGCGGCGAACGAGTTTCAAAGCGCCTTCGCAGGCTTCGGTGCCCGAATTGACCAAATAGATTTTATTCAGGCTTGGCGGCAGATTCTCTACCAATAATTTACAATAAGCAACTGCTGGATGCTGGGCATATTCGCCATAAACCATAACATGCGAATATTTATCGAGTTGGTCTTTTATCGCCTGGTTTACCTTTGGATGCTGATGCCCTAAACTTGCTGCCGAAACACCGGCGACAAAATCAAGGTATTTTTTGTTGTTAGTATCGTAAATATAAGAACCAACCGCATGGGACACTTCCATTCCTAAAGGATAAGGTGAAGTCTGCGCCTGGTATTTTAAAAAATCCTTTTTCATTTTCATTTCGTTTTAACCTGCTATTTTTTCTTTGGTTTAGGCTTAGCTTCGGTCTTTTCAGTTTTTGGATTTGCATTCTTTTTGTCGTATTCCAAGGTTTCCTTGCTCGGTTCCAACGGAACATTTTCCTGTTCCATTTTGGCTTTGCTTTCAGCTTGGATTTTGGCATCGAGTTCCACTTCTTCAGGAGGGAAAATATCGTCCTTGGATTTTATCCTTTCATCGCCGCGCCAAATGAATCCACGAAGCTTCCGCGCGTTTTCGGGCAATTCCTTTTCGGGGTAAATTTCGCCTTCGGGTTTGTTGTAAACCGTGATGGTTTCAATGGTATTCTGGTCAAGGATAAGATTGATTTTGCTTCCCACGCTTTTATTGATACCAATCAGCTCGTGCTGGTCATTCCGCATATAATAAACCACCTCGGTATTTTTGACGATATCGACTTCGGTGAGTTTGTTGTCCTTGAATTTCCCATAAAGATTGACTCCCTTGACCTGATTGTAACCCGTGCCTAAGGTATCTTTTGAAATGATAAAGGCATTGTTCAGTACTTTTAGCGAATCCAGTTTTTCGGTTTTGTTGTTTCCGATAAGGTGCATGATGTCGCCCGTCATCTGGTTGTCAAAATTCCACAGGATTGGCCTGCCGATAAGTTTTGTCAAAGCGGATTTCTGGTCGGAATGGATGGAATCACATTTCCCGCTCATATCGGTTTTATAAAAACGGACATTGTTGAAGGCGCGGATAATCCGTTCTCCGGTCTTTCCGGTAATGAGCATTTTCTTTCCATGGATGTACATCGAATCTTTCTCAACCAAAGTCACGGCTACAGCGTGTTTGGTAATCATCATCGAATCTTTCTCGGTCTTGAGGTTGCGGAAAATTTCGGCATAATGCCCTTTGATGATTCCCTTATTTATGGAATCGGTGATTTTGACATGATTGGTTGCCGAGGCATATTCGCGGTTTCGGTCATAAAACAAACTGTCGCCTTCAATGCGCCGGTCCTTATATTTGATATACGACTTCCGAAGCAGGTGTGCCAGGTTCTTTTTGGTGTCATAAAACCCTTTTTCGGTATAGATGAAATTTTCCTTGCTCGTGATGGTTGATGGGCCAAATAAGTAGGAGTGACCCGAATTGGTATAATAATCCAGGTGATTGGACTTGATGATGTATTTTGGATTTGTAATCGTAACTGTTGTCAGGAATTTGAACTTTTTCTCATTGGCATAATACCTCCCAGACTTACTCTCAAGTGTATTTTCCTTATTCGTAATCTTTCCATACGAATTGTAAAAAGCTTCCTGGGTATTCCGGTCAAAGTTGATGGTATCGGTTACCAGTGTCGATTCGGGTGAACGCATGATTACGTTTCCTGTCGCGAATGCCTTTTTGACTTCGCCATTGTATTCGGCATATTTGCTGTTCAGGTAAAGCGTGTCGCCCTGCACCATTTGAACATCCCCAAAAGCCTTGATGTAATTTTCCTTTTGGAAAAAATAAGCCTTGTTGCAGGTCATGATTACTCCTTCATGCCTTACGCGTACATTCCCTCTTAGTAAGGCTGCGTCGGGAATTTCGGTTTGATCCATGTCGAAATGGTCAGCGTTTTCGACTTCTATTTTGGATGTTTTTTGTGCCAAGGAACTATTGAAAACAAAAAGCAACAATCCTATATAAAAAAGTAACTTCTTCAATGAATTTAGATTTAACTCCGTTCAGTTCGACCTAAAGGTCACGGGTGCCGCAAATTTATGAAATTAGGAGCAATCAAAAGGCTTATTAAGAATTATTTATTAAAAGCAAAAAGCGCAAATCCAAAACGGATCCGCGCTTTTAAACATAATAAACCTGATTTTTATTCTTTAACTATTTTCTCCACTTTGCTTCCTTTATCGGTGCTGATTTTTAGGAAGTAAATGCCATTTGATTTACCTGAAATATCTAGTCTTGAAGTATTGGCATCTTCCAAGTGCGTTTCTAAAAGCCTGCCCTGCACATCAAACAATTGAATCGAATCGATACTGAAATCACTGTCGATATTGATAATGGATTTTGTTGGGTTTGGATAAATTTTTACGGTATCATCAAAATCAATTATCGGATTGTTCAATTCGACAAAAGTAGTTTCGGCATCATTGGTTATCACTGGGAAGTTGTAATCAAAATAGATTCCGGCCCTTTGTAAAACGGTATCGTTTGCCTGCAAATCGCTTTTGGTTTTTATTTTGAACAATACATCGCCATGGCCTCCAACCGGTGGATTTCCTGTAGCTTCAGCAAGATTGATGTCTTCCAGGACAAATTCAACGGTATTACCAACAATCCTTGTAGATGAAGGAGCCGAGCTGTTAAGCAGTTGCAGTGAGTTCATGTCATATTTGTTAGCGTCAATTTCAAGTCGAACCACTACATTTTCGGCATAGAATGTTCCCGTATTCTCAAAATTCACCATATAATGAAGGTATTTTCCAATTTCGGTAGGAGAAACCATTTCGCCTTCAAGACAGGCAATTTCATTAGGATCAAATGAACCAAGAACAAGCTGGCGGTAATTAAACTGGTTGTCAGCAGGGAATTCATCAGTATTAGCAGATGCTATAGTTGCTGTGAAATTCAGGATGTCGCCATTGTTTACCGGAGTTTCTACCATTTCTGTTGGTGGATTTATGTTGAGAGTCAAGTCGATGCTCCTGTTTTCAAACGGCATCAGGTTGGTGTAATTCCACGTAATTAAATTTGATCCGGCACTATCAGCTAGCGGACTAGAAGTCACGTAATCGGTTCTGGCATCGTCAAATTGCAGGCTTACAGTCCCTGATTCCATTTGGTTCCCTTTGTTTTTATAAACGATTTTGTATTTGGCATCAAAACCAGGACGGGCCTGTTCTATTTGGGTAAATACAACTTCGATATCATTATGCGTACCAACAGCAGTAATACAGAAATTCTGCGTTGAAATATTGTTTAGGTCGTTGACAAAGTTAAAATCAGCCGAATCTGGAGAGAAGTCGAACCAAGTTGGATTTTCAGTATTTGGGGCAATGGTATAATTACCGGCACCTGTGTAAAAATTATAGGTACCGTTGATATTAGTTACCGTCGCACCTTGTTCACTTGAAGTATTGTCATTGATATTTAATCTGATAAACGGATTTACGACATCAGTTACATCACAGCCATCGTTATTGGCATCAAAAATAGTGATACCGGTTATGGTATTGTGGTTTCCTCCTGGTGAGAAAGTACAATAGGAATTGCTTACTGTTGCGTTCATCCCCAAGCCATTAAGCATTGTTTGTACGCTTTCTATCTGTGAATCATCGGCACAGATGTACTCCAAAGGATTATTCGCTATGTTTAGATATTGCTCAGCCTTTCCGTTTTTCATGAATAAGGTAGTCAATTGGTTATCATAACATCTTATATCATTCAGATAAGGAGAATTGTTTACATCCAATGTTGTTAATTGGTTCCTCTCGCAATATAAAATCTGAAGGTTGTTCAGATTGCCTACATCAAGCAATGTGCTCTGGGTATTGGCACAGCCATAGTAAGTAAGGTTAGTCAAAGCACTTACATCAAGATTCGGAATTGCATTATTGGAATAATCCAGATTTTTGAGCGCCTGATGATTGGTTACATCTAAGCTTGTCAGCAAGTTGTCGCCGCAATATAAGGTCGTAAGATTGTTTAAGCCTGCAATGTTCAGGGTTGTCAGTTCATTGTAACTTGCATTAATCGACTCCAGGTGGAATAATGGGCTAACATCAATGCTTGTGATATGGTTGGTACCAAAATCAAGGCTTTTCAAATTGGTTAAACTAGTAACATCAAGGCTTGTAAGTTCATTACTGTAGCAGTTCAAAGTTTCCAGATTCGGTAAATTGCTTACATCTAAGGAAGTAAGGTTGTTGGATATGCATACCAATGTTTTGAGGTTGTTGGACAAACCACTAACATCGGTAAGCGTAAGATTGTTGTAGGAAATATCGAGGTTGATAAGGTTTGATAAACCGCTCAAATTTAATGTGGTAAGCTCGTTATTAGTACAAGTCAATATCTTTAGGTTTGTAAGATTGAGCACGTTAAGAGTCTGCAGTGAATTGTGGCTACAGTACAATTCAGTAAGGCTTGGTAAATTCACAAGGTTTAGATTAGCCAATTCATTGTAAGTGTAATCCAAATATTCAAGACTGATAAGACCTGTCAAATCAAGTGAATTGATGTGGTTGTACGAGCAGGATAAATGAGTCAGGTCTACAAGATTGCTCACATTCAGGCTGGTAAGTTGCTGGTTGATGCAGCTCAATCTTTTCAGGTGCGTTAAATTATTTACGGTCAATGATGTAAGTGTCCCTAGATCATTGGGTAATCCATCGCAGTTCAATTCTTCAAGGCTGTTCAGACCCGTAAGATCCAGGCTGGTCAATAAATTGCCGGCGCAGTATATTTTTTTCAGATTTGACAATCCGGTAACATTTAGGCTGGTCAGCAATCCAATGTTTTGTCCGTCTGTAACATAGCCGCCAGCACAGGTCAATTCTACCAAGGCTGGCAGGCCAGAAGCATCTAAAGTTGAAATGTAATTTCTCGAACACTCCAATTTCTGAAGATTTGGCAGATTGGTCAGGTTGAGTGAGGTAATCCTATTGTTGGAACAATTCAATTCCGTCAGGCTAGTCAATCCATTCAGATTAAGCGAAGCCAATTTTCCATACATGCAATTTAGTTTCTGCAAGTTTGGTAACCCGCTAAGATTTAGGGTTGTTAAATTTCCCGTCATTCCCGCTTCGTTAGTAAGATTTCCCATGACTGTCAATTCCAGAAGACCGTTTAGGTTTGCCAATGTAAGTGAGGTAAGTTCATCCATGTTGCCACAATTTAAGTTCGCCAGATTAGGAAGGTTACTTATCGAAAGTGTAGCAATCTTGTTGTGTGTACAGTCCAGTTTTGTTAGGTTTACAAGTCCGTTCACGTTTAGGCTGGTAAGCTCGTTGCCACCGCAATACAATTCGGTTAAGCTTGTCAACCCGTTTATGGATAAGGTGGTCAGCTTATTGTTTTCGCACTTTAATTTTAAAAGAGCCGGTAAACCGTTAAGGTTGGTTAATTGATTTCCGGAGCAATCCAAATCGGTCAGGTTGGTAAGTCCATTAACATTCAGCGTGGCTATGTTGTTGTACGAACAGTTTAATTTGGTAAGTGCAGGAAGGCCGCTAAGGGAAAAGTTAACCGTATTCGGGTTTCCTGAATATAAGATTTCGTTAAGGCTCGTAAGCCCACTAGTATTTAAAGTGCTCAATGCGGTGTTTAGACAAAACAGCTTTGTTAGGTTTGGGACATTGTTGACATTTAATGTTGCTAAATTCTGCAATCCAATAAACAGTATGGTGGTCAGGCTGGTTGAGCCATTTACGTTAACACCCGATAGGATTTGCAGATTGCTGCACGACAAAGTCTTAAGATTTGTAAGCGGAGTAACATCCAGTGTAGTGATTAGGCAAGAGGTTAACCGCAATGATTCCAAATTGCTAAAGCTATTCAGCCCGGTAATATTGAAAATCATGAACTCGTTGATGGCCAAAGTTTTTACAGCCTGTGCCTCGCTTTCCTGGATTTCACCGTCGTTATTGGCATCAATCTTTATCCATTGATCGTTAAAATCCTGCGCAATCTGAATTGTTGGGCTCGATGCCAATAGCTGGGCCTTAAAATAAGCGTCCGGAATGTTTACAATCTGTGCATTTACCGTTCCGGCAAATAACAATAGTAAGGGTAGTAATTTCTTCATGGTTTCTATTTTTTTTCTTTAAAAGTTCTTGATTAGTTCCTGCAATTTTTCCTTTTTACTTTGTGCTATGGGAATGTTGGTATTGTCTGCCATAATCACATAACCGCCATCAGATTTAATGTAGGATTTCAAATAGGAAAGGTTAATGAGATGGGATTGGTGTATACGTTCAAAACCATGTTCGGTCAACATTTCCTCAAATTCCTTGAGCGTCCTCGAAATCAATAACGGCTTATGATTTTTGATGAAAAACTCAGTATAATTCACTTTGGCTTCGCATCTTATGATGTCGGAAACTTCAAAAAGATGGATGCCATCGCTCGTAGAAAGCGCAATCCGTTTAAAATTGTCTACTTTTTTTCGAATGTTTTCGAGCAGTAAATCAATATGTTCAAACGAGCTGTTCTTGCCTACGGCTTCCTTGATCTTCGCAATCGTATTCTGTAATTCTTCTGGGTCAACAGGTTTTAATATAAAATCCAAAGCACTGAATTTGAAAGCCTTTACCGCGTATTGTTCATGTGCCGTGATGAAAACAATATGGGCAGTGGTCTTTCCTTTACCCAAGGTCAACTTTTCGAGTATGTCAAATCCGGTTCCGTCCGATAAATGAATGTCGAGGAATAAGACCTGTGGGTTCAGTTTTTCCAAAAGCTCTACTCCGGTTTTTACACTTTCGGCTTCGCCAATAATGTTGATTTCATTGGTGTAACGCTCTAAAAGTGCTTTTAGGCCTGTTCTTAAATGCTTGTCGTCGTCTATTAATACTGCTGTTATCATTGAATGTATTGTTTTGGCAATCGCAACGTAACCTTTGTGCCGGTTACTTCATTATTTTCCTGTAATTCCTTAATTTCTATCTGTGCCGATTTTGATATGGTGGCTTCCATTATTTCGAGTCTTTTTTTGGTGATTTCCAATGCCATCGATTTATGCGCTTTCATCGAATTTTCCTTAATCGCAGCTGATTTGGTAATCCCGATCCCGTCATCCCAGATGGTACAGACCAATTGGTCATTCTCAACATCAAAATCGATGACAATCATTCCGCTGCCTTCTTTGGGAACTACGCCGTGCAAAATGGCATTTTCAACAAAAGGCTGGATCAAAAGCGGTGGTAAACCCATATTGAATTCGACGCTGTCACTGGATTGGATCTTGAACTCAAACTTATCGTGGAAACGCAACTGCTCCAATTCAAGGTAGTTTTGAAGGCTCTCAATTTCCCTGTCAATCGGGATTAAGGCGTCTTTGGAGTATTCCAGTGTAAGGCGCATCAGTTTTGAGAATTTTGACAGATATTTCAATGCCGAATCGGTTCCGTTTTGTACAATGAAACTCGAAATCGACCCCAAACAATTGAACACAAAATGCGGATTCATCTGAAGGTGCAGCGCTTTCTGTTCGTATTCGGCAACTTCCTTCTGAAGCGTCAATCGGCGTTTTACCTGGTATCGGTTAATGACTAGGAAAATCAAGCCAATCGTCAATAACATCCCGACTATCGAGAAGATCAGCATCAAATGCTCGCGCTTGTTTTTTTCCTGGAACAGGGCTTCTTTCTTTTGGTATTCAAAATCCATTTCAACACGGTCAAATTTTTTGGTGCTTTCCATGGTATTCAGGCTGTCACGGGCAATGATGTAATTTTTATAATGCTGAAGTGAAAGTGCAGGCTGGTTTTGGTTCCCGTAAATATCACTCATTAATTTTTCGGAATGGAAAAGCTGGTCCAGTACGCCCATTTCTTTGGCATAAGACAATGATTTGGTTGCGAGTGGCATGGCCTGTTCGTATTTTCCCTGCTGGAAATAAAGCGTGCCCAAATTATATAAGGCCAACGAAGCTCCAAATTTATTCTGGATGCTCTCGTACATTTCGAGTGCCTTTTTGTAATGTGCTTCCGCTTTGTCTTCCGCTTTTGTCTTTAGGTAATAATCTCCCCAATAATTTTCAAGTAGCGCTGCGCCTCTGGTATTTCCAATGGTTTTGAACAGTTTTTCCGCTTTGGAATAGTAAGAGTAGGCCTGAGGCAGTTTTTTATCCTCAAAGTAAATAACACCAATGTTGGCAAGGGTTACAGGCAAAGTCTGCTCGCCAATCTCTTCCTGGATCTTGAATGCTTTTTTGAAGTATTCGAGGGCTTTTATATTATTGCCCCTTGATTTGTAGACAATCCCAATATTATTGTAGGACCTGGAAATGCCAATCTTGTTGTTGATTTTCTGATAGAGTTTTAGTCCGCTTTGATAATGATCCAAAGCTTCATAATAATTGCCTTCCTGCGAATAAATAACCCCTAAACTCGAATAGCATCGAGCGAGGCCGTAAATAAACACCTTGCTGTCTTCATCCTCATCCAAAAGATCTTCAAAAATTCCCTTGGCTTTTTGGAAATGCCTTTTCGCCTGGGGATAATCACTTAGGATTATGTTTACGTTTCCTTGATTGATGGCCGAATTGGCGAGACCTTCCTTGTAATCAATTTTTTTGGACAAACCTTCCGCTTTCAAAGTATAATAAAGAGAAGAATCGATGTTACTTTCCTTAAATTCTGAAGCTACCCTGTTTAAGATCCCAACTTTTGCAGTATCAACCTGAGTTACTTTATACACTCGTTTAAGGCTGTCGATAACCGTTTGCTGCGACCAGCCACAATCTGCTATCAGGAACAGTAAACTATATAAAATTATTTTGGTTGTCGTTTTCAAAACTATTTGATTTTAATTTCTGTAGCAAAGATAAAAGCATTCTTGAGTATAAAATGAACGAATTTTTATTCAGTGGGTTTTATTTATTATTACCCTCTTTTTGGTTATTATTCCAATTTCATAGTAAGATAAACAAGAAAACAATCATATTCTTTATATTTGTAGCTATGGCTTATTAAACCAAACCATAAGCCGGAATCTATTATGAAAACCAGTTTAACCCTTGCCATCATAATGAGTTGTTTGGTTGCCCATACAACGATCGCTCAAAAAAAGACTTCCATGAGTACGAAACCCAAATCAGCCACTGCGCCCAAAAAAGAAGTAGTTTATCAGGTTTTTACCCGTTTGTTCGGAAATAAAAACACTACCAATAAAGCTTGGGGAACCATAGAGGAAAATGGAGTAGGCAAGTTCAATGACTTTACTGATAAGGCTTTGCAGGAAATAAAAAATCTTGGCGTAACTTATATTTGGTATACCGGAGTTCCGCATCATGATGTGATTCGGGATTATACTAAATACGGAATTTCAAATGATGATCCCGATGTGGTAAAAGGCCGCGCTGGTTCGCCATACGCCGTTAAGGATTATTATAATGTAAATCCAGATTTGGCAGTAAACCCGGCAAGAAGGCTAGAGGAATTTGAAGCACTGATTACCCGAACCCATAAAAATGGTTTGAAAGTCATCATTGATATTGTTCCGAATCATATCGCACGGAATTACCACAGCCTGAGCAATCCAAAAGGCGTAACCGATTTTGGCGCCGAAGATGACACTTCAGTGGAATACGCTAGGGATAATAATTTCTATTACATTCCAGGAAAGGCATTCGAAGTCCCAACATCCAACGATTACAAACCTCTGAATGGCGAAAGCAATCCTTTGAGCGATGGAAAGTTCCAGGAATTTCCGGCAAAATGGACCGGTAATGGCTCACGCCAGGCAAAGCCAGATATAAACGATTGGTACGAAACAGTTAAGGTAAATTATGGCGTAAAACCAGATGGTTCCAAAGATTTTCCAGGATTACCTGATGGATATGATACCAAAGATTACAAAGAGCATTATGCTTACTGGCAAGGCAAGGATGTGCCTAGTTCATGGAAAAAATTCCGCGACATTGCCCTGTATTGGATAGCAAAAGGTGTTGACGGCTTCCGTTATGATATGGCAGAAATGGTTCCGTATGAATTTTGGAGCTACATGAATTCGGCAATCAAAATGAAAAACCCCAAGGCGTTTTTGATGGCTGAAGTTTACAATCCGAAGGAATACCGCAATTACATTAACCTAGGTAAAATGGATTACCTCTATGATAAAGTAGAAACCTATGACCATTTGAAAGCCGTAATCCAAGGAAAAACAATGCCAGACGGACTTTCCGATATACAAAAGAACATGGCGGATATCGAACATCACATGCTGCATTTTTTGGATAACCATGACGAACAAAGGCTTGCAAGCCCTGAATTTGCCGGAGAACCCGAAAAAGGAAAGCCATTAATGGTGGTTTCGACAACGATCAGCACTTCGCCAACGATGATTTATTTCGGGCAGGAAGTAGGTGAGGCTGGTAACATTGACGGCGGTTTTGGCAAACCTTCAAGGACTTCCATTTTTGACTATGTTGGGGTTCCAAACCATCAGCGTTGGATGAATGGCGGAAAATTTGATGGTGGAAAATTAACCAAAAGCGAAAAAGACCTGCGTGATTTCTATAAAAGATTATTGAATTTTAGTTTGAAAAGTAGCGCGCTTACAGGAAAATTCCAGGAAATACAATCGGCCAACAGGGATAAAACCAAGTATTATGACCCGGGAATGTATTCGTATGTGCGTTGGTCTGATACCGAAAAATTAATCGTCGTAGTTAATTTTTCGTGGGTAACTGAAAGCAATTTTGAATTGAAGATTCCGGAAGATGTCATCAAAACGTGGAATATCAAGGATGGTCTATACAATGTAGCCGATCAATTATACGGAAGCAAGGCCCAACTGAAAGTTACTGATGGAAAAGGAACGATGCATTTAAGTGTGAAACCGAGCGAAAGTTTTATATTTAAACTTTAATATTTCAATTTATGCAGAAAAAGATACTATACGCCGCGCTTTTTATTTTCTCTGTTTGGCTTTTCAGCAGGGGGATTCCCTTGGATATTTTTCACGGGTACAGTATTACTCTCACTTTAATCGGGGGAATATTATGTACATTTTTACTGGCAATAACCTTATTCCAGTTTTTTCCCGCCACACACGAAGAATCGGAAAAAACAGGACAAAACATAGGCTGTGCCTTAATTGCCGTGGTTATTATTTTCTTTTTCGGATTTTCGATGTTCCTGCTTTTTGACGAAATCAGCAGATCAGATGCCGAAATAGATAAGAATGGCGTTTATACTACCGGAGTTATTGTAGATGGAAGCTCCTATAAAACCCGAAAAGTCGACCTGACAAGCGTCATGATAAAATTCAAAACCGAAGATGGCAAGGAGCAATATACCAGTCAGGATATTTCTGCGCAGGAATTTTCGAGGTATTCCCAGTTTGAGGAAGTACCAATCGTATATTCAAAACGATATCCAAGCATACTAAAAATATTGCGCACTGATGCCGAAATTGCAAAATATTCAAAGTCGGAAGTCAGGGATATTACATTGAGTGATTTGATAAAGTTATACGAATTGAAAACTCCTATTGAAATCAATAAATATCTCAACAACATCAATAAGGAATGGGATTATCAGAATGGTGGCGACGACCAGTCGGTTATTTATTTCAATAAGTTCAAAAAGATAGCGATTAAGGTCATTAAGGATAAGGATGTAATTTACATGCTCAATGATGTCAATCAGCGGCTCTTTGAGGAAGAAATACCAAAACTGAAGTTTGAAAAGATGGATATGGGCAGTGGCAAAGGCATGGTTTATACCAATGGCAACTTCATTATCAGCAAACGTGTGGAACGGATCAAAAGCAGCGACCCGGAAGCAGGCCCGTTAGATTTCAGGCATGCAACCGTTGTTGAGGTTGTAAAGATGAAATAACAACCGCTAAGAAATAATACTAAAAAGCCCTTTCATTACTGGAAGGGCTTTTTGTTTGGTCTAGAATGAGTTACGTGTGAATTCTGCAAATCTGTCTTATAATAGTGTAACTGTTCCTGATGGCTGTAATTGTACCTTGCTTCACCTAAAATAAAACAACAATACTTAATACAACTACAATGAAACTATCAAAATTTTTATTGACCGCAATGCTGTTTATTGCTTTCAGCTCGGTGCAGGCACAGGTAAAAACTACAGTTACAACGACACTTCCGGATTGGGGAGTGGCGGGACAGGATAATGCGACTTATTATTACATTCCGGCTGCGGAAACCTATTATGATGTAAGGAACAAAAAATATGTCTACATGCAGGATGGCAAATGGGTAAGAACCAATTCAATACCAACAGCCTATCAGGATTACGATCTTTACAGCGGTTATAAAGTAGTGCTAACCCAAACCCAGGAGCCTTTTTCGGATTTCAATAACCTGAGGGTTAAATATCCGCCAACCTATCAGGGTGAGCTGCAGGCAACCATTAAACCCAGAAAACAGTAATTTCATATACTGGATTTTTTTAGAAGCTAAACCTCTTTCCAGCGAAAGGGGTTTTTGTTATTTATTGCTTAGGGCATATTTTCCGCCTACAAACTTTAGCGTTTTATAGGTTGGTTTAAGTTTGGTTTCGCTATCAACACAGTCATTACCTTTCTTTCTCGATTTGCGCAGCGTCTTAACGGTGCTTACCTTGATGTCATAATAACCATTGGTTTTGGTCTTTTGCATGATGAATACAGAATTGGTTTGCTTGCCATCAAAATAGCAACTCATGTCCCATTCCTCCGATGATTCATATACTTCAAATTTATTTAGTATTAACTGGAATTTATTGTCCTTGATAATATATAGCGAAAGATTTCCAGTATCATACGGATTAGGCTGCGAACTGCCAATGTAGCTGTCCCTTACACCAAAAGCCCTCCAGTTATCCGTTACCTTATAATTTGCCATGTCCAAACTTATACCACTTAATCCGATGGCGTCAGAACTGTATTTTCGTTTTTCGATATGCTGGCTTATTATTTTTTGGGAAACATTATCAATTAACAACAGCACCAAATCTACATCGTAAGACTCTTGTCCTTCTTGTTTCTCATTTCGGATAACCCCGGCAACCGAGAGATTAGGATGATCAGGCAGTTTTTTTATCTCTATGTTATAATAATCGCTTTTCTCATATTCAGTCGCTTTTTTTATAACTTCCTCCAGCGGATTTTCCTGCGAAAAAGAGACACTTGTAAAAAAATAGAGCAGTAAGGTTAAATATTTCATTTCGGATTTTATTGTTTCATACCGCAACCGAAGATATAAAAAAACGCGGATTATAAATCCGCGCTGCCTGTTTTACGATCTATAAATTTTTCTCCATAAAATCATGACAATAGGCCTTAATCATTTGCCTTACTTTTCTGAATTCATCCAACACTTCACTTTCGGTTCCCGTAGCTTTGGCTGGGTCTGGAAAATTATGATGGAACTTTAGGGCTTTGCCTGGAAAAAACGGACAACTTTCCTTGGCATTGTCGCACACCGTTATCACATAATCAAATGCGATCTCAAAGTATTCATCAATGTGATTGGAAGTGTGATTGGAAATGTCGATCCCGTCTTCTTTCATGACCGCAATCGCTTTTGGGTTTACGCCGTGGGTTTCTATTCCGGCGCTGTAAACTTTGGCTTTTTTTCCTGCAAAATGCCTTAAGTAGCCTTCTGCAATTTGGCTCCGGCAGCTATTTCCGGTACAGAGAATAAGTATTTTTTTCATGTTAAACGAATAACCAGATGATGTTAATGATGCAAAATTTAGGGTCGAAACCAAAAATCAATTGCAATACAATTACAGATGTTGTGATTACAATCGGTTTTTTATATTTGATGAATAAAGCTTTCATTAGCAGCAATTATCGCTCGTAGCACAGCAGGATGTTTCTTCTTTTTCCTGGGGAATACCGCAGGATTCCTGGGCTAAACAGGCAGTCGTTTTATTCTTCAATATGAAATTTTCCCCATTGAAAGCTAAATCGTATTTTCCAATGGTTTCCGACTGGTATTCTACTTCAATATCAAGGTCTTCCATGCCAAGCTTTTTTTCAGAAAGTGCAATAATGTTGAGTAGTTTACGAGGTTTAAGGCGATGTTCATAATCGTTGGCATTCCAAAGTTGGAAGTTGGCTACCTTTTCATTGCGCACGGTACCACCGCAATCAATAAAGTGTTTTGTAATAATACCAATTTCGGTAACATGGAAATGTTCAGGAACGGAAGTTCCATTTTCCAATTGAAAGCCCACCTTTTCGGCGGTAGCTAATATGTTTTTAATTTCCGATAGTTTCATAAGATTCAATTTTGGTTAACAACAATTATTTTTCTTGTCCTGTAAAGTATTTGAAATTATGGCAAAATAAGACTGAAGGATTTCCAACGCTTTTTCGTCTATGCAATAACAGATTGCATTTCCTTCAATGTTGCCTTTTATCAATCCGGCAGTTTTGAGTTCCCTTAAATGTTGCGATACAGTAGGCTGTGCCAAAGGCAATTCATTTACAATATCACCGCAAATACAGGTGTCTACACTCATGAGGTATTCCATAATGGCTACCCTTGCCGGATGGCCCAAGGCTTTGGCTAAAGTCGCAATCTGGTTTTGTTTATCGGTAAAGTATTCGGTCTTAGAAACTCCCATTATTTATATTTTTATATTGCAATATTACGATAAAAATTTTAACGGCAAAATATTTTATTGGTTAAATTAAAAACCCTCTCATTTCTGAAAGGGTTTCTCTTATTATTTCGTTATCGTTTGCTTTCTGTCCGGCCCAACTGATATGATCTTTATTGGGACTTCGACTTCTTTTTCGATGAATTCTATGTACTCTTTTAATTCTTTTGGCAAGCTGTCATAAGTGGTCAGGCCTGTTAAATCCTGAGCCCAGCCTTTGAATTCGGTATAGATTGGAGAAATATTGTCTTCTTCTATATTAAAAGGCAAATGGTGTATGGTTTCGCCCCTGTAATTATAACCCGTGCATACTTTCAAGGTCTCAAAGCCCGAAAGCACATCGCCTTTCATCATCATCAATTGGGTTACACCGTTGATTTGGATAGCGTATTTCAACGCAACTAAATCCAACCAGCCGCAACGCCTTTTTCTTCCGGTAACCGAACCAAATTCGTTCCCAACTTTTGCCATGATATCTCCGGCCTCACCAAAATCCTCAGTAGGGAATGGCCCCGAACCTACACGCGTAGTGTACGCTTTGAAGATTCCGAAAACTTCCTTGATTTTATTTGGCGCAATGCCCAGACCTGTACAAGCTCCGGCTGCGGTGGTATTGGAAGAAGTCACAAACGGATACGTTCCGAAATCGACATCCAATAATGAACCTTGTGCGCCTTCGCAAAGAATTGATTTTCCTTCTTTTTGGGCTTTTGCCAAATATTCTTCACTGTCAATGAAATTCAATTTCCTTAAATCTTCAATCGCTTCAAAGAATTCTTTTTCCAACTCGGCCAGGTTGTACTGGATTGCTACATCGTAAAAGGCAATCATGGCTTCGTGCTTGTCTGCAAGTGTTCTATAACGTTCCTTAAAATCAGCTAATTCAATATCACCCACACGGATTCCGTTTCGGCCGGTTTTGTCCATATACGTTGGGCCAATTCCTTTTAATGTCGAGCCAATTTTGGCTTTCCCTTTCGCAGCTTCAGAAGCGGCGTCAAGCAAACGGTGCGTTGGCAATATCAAATGCGCTTTTCTTGAGATAAGAAGTTTCGATTTGATATCCATATTGAATTTGGCCAGTCCATCAATTTCGCTTTTGAAAACCACTGGGTCAATCACCACACCGTTTCCGATGATGTTGATGTTGTTTTCGTGGAAAATTCCGGAAGGAATGGTTCTTAAAACGTGTTTGATTCCGTCAAATTCCAAAGTATGCCCAGCATTTGGCCCGCCTTGGAAACGGGCAATAATATCGTATTTTGAGGTAAGGACATCAACGATTTTCCCTTTTCCTTCATCGCCCCATTGTAATCCGAGTAGTAAGTCTACAGTCATTGTGTGTTGTTTGTGTGTTATGTAGTTAGTGGTATGTGATCTCTAATTTTGATTTTACTGCCGATTCCCAGTTGACCATTTTCTGCAGGTTCTTCATGGCGTTCTTATCCCTTTCAAATTTGTCGTTTACTGAAATTATTTCCGCGCTTTTGTCTAGGTATTCATCGATAAAAATCTCGCCGATATAGGTGATTTCCCCTTTCTTTACTTCAAAAGGAATATTGAAATCGGTAACGAATTTCTCAACCGGCGAATGATCCAAAACCTTGAAAATGGTAAGTGTTAATTGCGGAATGTTATATTGACCTGGTTCTTTTTCCATCGTAAACAGGTAGGTTTTTCCTCCTTCAAGCTCCCCATCATGCCTTGCTTTGAGCATAGTTGGGCCAATCTTTATCTTGCCGGAATTCTTCTTGCGCTTTTTGCTGTCGTCGGTGTTGTAGTTAATATTGAGCTTAATGCCATCATACGCGATTTTTTCCCTTGGGAAAGAGATGCTCCCGAAAATCAATCCGTTCTCAGTGTGGTCCTTGTGGAATCGCATAACTTCTTCAGGAAGCCGCTGCGCATGGCCTACCGAAAAGTGAAAGAGCGTAAATAAAAGGGCAATAAATGAAAAGCAGCTGTGTTTTAATTTCATTATTGACGGCGTTATTCTTTTTTATTAGCGTAGAAATACAACGAATGGTTGTGGATTTCAATGCCGAATATTTCTTCAATGGTTTTTTTGATGGTTTGGATACGAGGGTCGCAAAACTCAATAACTTCACCCGTATCGGTCATGATGATATGGTCATGCTGCTTGTCGAAATACGACTTTTCGTAATGCGCCTGATTTTGCCCAAACTGGTGTTTTCTTACCAAACCACAATCCAATAAAAGTTCAATGGTGTTATACAGTGTGGCACGGGAAACGCGATAGTTCTTGTTTTTCATTTTGATATACAGGTTCTCAATATCAAAGTGCTCTTCGCTATCATAGATTTCCTGAAGAATGGCATAGCGCTCAGGCGTTTTGCGGTGTCCTTTGTTCTCAAGATATAAGGTAAAAACGTTTTTTACCGTCTCTTGATTTTTGATGTTATCTGATGAAATTAATGTCATGCCGCAAAGGTAATTTTTTTGTTTAAGGTGGCAAAGTTTTCAGGCTTGCAAAAACGTATAATTCGTAACACTCATCTAGTTAGGCGATTCTATGTAATGGTTCTATGCCCGTTTTTTCTACTTCAATATTTTTTTTCCTGCAAAATTTATCAATGAAATAGGCTTGCAATTTTCGGTCAGTCTTATCCCAAAGCAGCGGGATGTCCTGTTCGGCTGTACTTAACAAAATAATCTCAAAATTGGTTTTATCGGTATCGTTGATTTCAATAATGACTTTGTAAGCTTGGCCTTTGTATTTATAAAAGTTTTCCGTCCAGCCGTTTTCGATTGGCAGTTTTAAGAATAGGTCAAGGATATTCTTATTTTCCTCATTATAATCCAGTTCGAACTGTTCCCCATTTTCGCCGTCATAAGATACCTGAAGAAATGCCAAACGATTTTTTTGGGTTTTATCAAGTACGGCTTTTACATCGCTGATGTATTCAAAATCATTTTCAATGAAATAATGACCGCATTCGACTTTTTTGATTTTTTCTATGCCATCAAATTCAAACGAAACGTAAGTTCCATTGATTTTATAAAACCTGTTGGGATAAAAGCCATCCTTATTTTCGTGACTATTCAGATAATCATATTCCGAAAATTTCGCATCGATATATCCTATCCAGTTGTCCTGCATGGCTAGTTAGTATAAACCCTTGTGACCTTATCAATTCCGTCTATCTTTTTGATATTGTCGATCAGTTTTTTCAAGATGGCATTGTTTTGTACAATTACGGCAACCTGGCCGTTGAAAATGCCGGCTTCACCACTAAGCGAAATGCTCTGGATGTTTACGTGCATATTGTTGGAAATTACCTTGGTCAATTCGTTAGTCAGACCCAAACTATCCATACCGGTAATTTTCAGGATTGCCTTGAATTCCTGTTGTGAGGAATCAATCCATTTGGCCTGCATGATGCGGTAAGCATAATTGGATTGCAGGGTAATGGCATTTGGACAGTCTTTTTTGTGGACTTTAATTCCTTCGTTAATCGTAATAAAACCAAATACTTCATCGCCCGGAATCGGATTACAGCACGAAGCCAATTTATAATCCAATCGGTCTTGCTCGGCACCAAAAACGAGCATGTCGTAATTGCTGTTGAGTTCCTGTTTTCCAATTTCTTCTGGCGAGGTACCCGGCGTACGCCTTATTTTTCCCCTGAAGAAATTCATCAGCGTATTGTTTTTTTGAGCTGCGTAATCCTTCAGTTGCTGGTTTTCGATGGAGCCAATCCCGACACGGTAAAACAAATCCAGGCTGGTCTTGAGTTTGAAGAAATTCACCAATTCATTAACCACATTTTCGTTAAGCGTAATCTTTAAATGCTTCAGTTTTCGGGTTAATAATTCCTTACCGTCTTCGGCAATTTTCTTGGTATTTTCGTTGAGTACGTTCCTGATTTTATTCTTCGCCCTCGAAGTCGTTACATAATCCAACCAGTTGATGGTCGGTTTTTGATGGACAGAAGTAATGATTTCTATCTGGTCACCACTTTTAAGTTCGTGATTCAGCGGAACCAATTTTCCATTGACGCGTGTCCCTCTTGTTTTTATCCCAATTTCGGAGTGGATACTGAAAGCAAAATCGAGTGAAGTAGCGCCTTTTGGAAGTGATTTTATTTCTCCTTTTGGTGTAAATACGAATATTTCCTTTGCATAAAGATTCATTTTGAAATCCTCAACAAAGTCGACTGCATTGGTTTCTGAGCTTTCCAAAGCTTCCTTCAAAAGATTGAGCCAGGTATCCAGGCCGGTTTCTTCGGTAGCGCCATTTTTATATTTGTAATGTGCCGCGTAGCCTTTTTCAGCAATTTCATCCATGCGTTCACTTCGCACCTGGATTTCCACCCAACGGCCTTTTGGCCCCATGACGGTAATGTGCAAAGCTTCGTAGCCTGTTGATTTTGGCGACGAAATCCAGTCGCGCAAACGGCTCGGGCTCGGGCGGTAATGATCGGTTACGATAGAATAGATTTTCCACGCAAGGAATTTTTCATCGTGCAGGTTGGATTTGTAAATGATCCTCAGCGCGAACTTGTCGTAAACTTCGTCGAAAGTCACATTCTGCGCCGCCATTTTCCTTCGGATCGAATAAATCGATTTTGGACGGCCTTTCAAGGTGTATTCCACGCCTTCTTCATCGAGTGATTTTTTCAGGACATCTGAAATGGTTTTGATATAGGCGTCCTGCTCTTCCTTGGTTTCCTTTATTTTACTTACAATATCCTTGTAAACTTCAGGTTCTGTATATTTCAGGCCTAAATCCTCCAATTTGGTTTTGATGTTGTACAATCCCAAACGGTGGGCTAGAGGGGCATAAATGTACAAGGTTTCCGAAGCGATTTTTACCTGTTTGTAATCAGGCATCGAATCCATGGTCTGCATATTGTGCAGACGGTCGGCAATTTTTATCAAAATCACACGCACATCATCGTTCAGGGTCAATAGCATTTTACGGAAGTTTTCCGCCTGCATCGAGATGTTCATGTCTTTTTTAACCTGTGAAATCTTGGTCAGGCCTTCCACTAAATGCGCAATCTTTGGGTTGAACATTTTTTCGATGTCCTGAACAGTCACATCGGTATCTTCAACCACATCGTGCATCAATGCGGCCGCGATGCTTGTCGCTCCAAGCCCAATTTCGGAAGCCACGATTTTGGCCACGCCAATAGGGTGGAAAATATAGGCTTCACCAGATTTTCGGCGTTGGTCTTTGTGGGCCTCAACAGCCACATCAAAAGCTTTTCGGATGAGTTTTTTATCAGAATCGGTAAGAGTTTGATAACTTATGCGAAGTAGTTCTTTATATTCTCGGGCAATTGCTTTCTTTTCTTCTTCTAAATCTATTTCAATCATAGCATATTCAATCAGTACCTAAAAATAGAAATAACAAACGAGATGTGCAAATGAATATTCGACCGTTTTTCCGAATTAATTCAGCCTGCTGAAATCCAAATCGTGGAAGTCATAGCTAAAGTCGGTCAAAGGCGAAATTGCCTTCATTTTGAAATGATTGGTATTGGCATCAAAGAAAACAAAACTATCGGCGTGAAAGCTTCGAACGTTCCATTTTACTGCAAAAGTATTGTCTTTGTAATAAAAAATCTGGCCTGTTAATCGTGGGGAACGTTTTGATGAGAGGTACAATTTCCCTTTTTTCTCAAAAATCAAAACCTCACCGAACCAGTTATCCTTAAAAGTCCCGATATACTTTTTGAAATCGATTTTTAGGTTTTTGTCTTTTAGGTTTTTGTCGGCGGTTGCCCAGACTTCATCAGTAATCTTATCGGCATCGTCTTCCTTCTTTTGGGATTCCGCATTTAACCGCTCAATATGATCTCCGTTTGAAATACCCAGGTAACGGTCTTTTATCGTATTTGAAATGGCTATAAATGAAGCTGCGGATTGTTGATTGGTCAGCACAATAATCCCCAATTGGATTTCGGGAATCATCAGCGTTTGCGTTAATATTCCATCCAAAGCGCCCGTATGTGAAACCTGTAAATGGCCATTCACATCTTCTACACGCCAACCCAAAGCATAATTCCGGAATAAGGTCTTATAAGGCTGCGTATTCGGAACCGGCATAATCGTTTGTGGCTTCCACATTTCATCGTGCTGTTTTTTGCTGAATAGCTGTTTGTCTCCATACTTTCCGTCATTCATCTGAACGATAAGCCATTTGCTCAAATCATTTACCGAAGAATAAATTCCAGCCGCAGCATCAAAGATACGGTTCGTGTATCTTGGAATCACTTCGAGTTTTCCGTTGGTAGGAACATGCGGGACAATAGTGTTGGTCGTGTCCTTTAAACGCACCCAAGAACCGGCGCTGTTATTCATGCTAAGCGGTTTCATAATGCGGGTTTCAACGAATTCGCTCCACGATGTGCCTGAAACTTTTTCGATGACCTCACCAGCAATTACATAGAGCAGATTATCGTAATCGTATTTAGTCCGGAATGCCGAAACCGGCTTCAGGTATTGAATGTTTTTGACAATATCCTTGGCGGTAAAATTATGCCCATCTGGCCAAATCATCAAATCGCCGGCACCAAGTCCTAATCCGCTGCGGTGAGTCAGCAAATCGCGTATCGTAAACTGATTGGTTACATAATCGTCGTACATTTTGAAGTCGGGTAAATATGTGGTGACCTTGTCGTCCCATTTTATCTTTCCTTCATCAACCAGTATTGCTAGAGCTGCTGAAGTAAATGATTTGCTATTGGAAGCTATTCCAAAAAGGGTATTGACATCAACCTTTCTTCCGGTTTTGATATTGGTGACGCCATAACCTTTGGCTAATACCAATTTTCCATCTTTTACAATCCCGACGGCAATTCCAGGAACATCGAATGTCTTGAGGGTTTTTTCAACCAAAGCGTCCACTTCGGATTCGGTAATTTGCGCAGAAATGCTAAAACTTGTTAAAACTAACAGCAACGACAACTTAAAGTTCATCTTTTATAATTTTATTCCGCTACGCTTGGTGCAATCTGCACTTGCGTTCGGGTTAATTAGTTAAAATCCCTTTGGCGTTTAGCTTCAAAAATCAGGATGGCAGCGGCGACAGAAACATTCATGCTGTCAATTTCGCCCTGCATCGGAATGATAATGTTTTGGGTAGCTTTATCCCGCCAAAGTTGAGTTAATCCGGTGGCTTCTGTGCCAACGACCAAGGCTGTAGGTTTTGTGTAGTTTTGGGTGTGGTATGAGGTTGAATTCTGTAGCGTAGCGCTATAAAAACTGATGTTATTCTGGATTAAGAAATCGATGACTTCTTCTGTTGTCCCGATGGCGATTTGATTGGTAAACAAGCAACCAACGCTGGAACGCACGATATTTGGGTTGTATAAATCGGTTTTTGGATTGGCAATGATTACGGCATCAATATTCGCGGCATCACAGGTTCGAAGCACTGCGCCAATATTTCCGGGTTTTTCCAATGCTTCCAAAACCACAATCAAGGGATTTTCAGGAAGTCTTAAATCGGATAAATTCAAGGATTTTGTTTTGGCTATAGCCAAAATACCTTCTGTAGTATCGCGGTAAGCGAGTTTTTGATAGACTTCCTTTGAGATTTCAATCGGTTCAGAACCCTTGACCAATTGATTGATTTGCGCTTCCGAAACCAATTCCGGTAGAAAAAGCATGGTTTCAATTTCGTAATTTCCCTTGATGGCCAATTCAATTTCGCGCATCCCTTCAATCAAAAAAGTGCCTGATTGTTTTCGGGCTTTCGCTTTTTCCTGAAGCTGGATCAATGATTTTATAAACGGATTTTGCGAAGAGGTTATCACTTTCATAGCGCTAATTGATATGTCAAAGATACATCGTTTTTTAATGATTCAAATATAAAAATCCTTTAAGAGGCTCAGGATAATCAATATCATTCAAAAATAGCAGGTAAAAATAAGTCCCGTCTGGAGCATTTTTGCTGCCTATGCCATCCTTGATATAGCCTTTCCAGTTTTCGGTATTGTTGTTTCCGGTCCATATTAATTTACCCCAGCGGTTGTAGATTTCGAGCTCGAAATTCAGGAAAATATCGCGTAAACCGTCTATGGTAAAGTCTTCATTATAGTTGTCATCATTGGCGGAAACGTAATTGTAAACCGTTGGCGGGCAATTTCGCGTAGTCAGTAAAAATGAGGTAATGCTAAAACAATGGTCGTCCGAAATCCGGATAAAAATTTCCTTGGGCGTGGGCATAGCAACATAATTGTTGGCATTCAATATCGCATTTACATTGTTTGTCGCATCTTCTGCGGTTTCAAAAAAGCGGACATTATGCAGCGGATTGACCTTAACCAGATCTTCATAGGAAGCAAAATCAAAAGTCCCGCGCGTAAAGCCTTGATTGCAGGTTACCAGATTTTCCAAAACATTGAATGCAGGCGGAACCCAAAGCGAAACTGGCGTTGAAGCCGAGTTGTTGGTTTCGTTCAATTCAGCTACGATGCCGGTTCCGTTACCTCGGTCATCAACAACAATCGTCAGGTTAAAATTGAGCGGGACCGTATCCGGAATTACTATTGTCAACTGAAAATTAGCACTGCCGCCAATGTCGATAGGAAGCGTAGTTTCATCAAAAGCCGTATAAACCCCATTGACATAAATCGATATTGGAGTTCCCGATTGTAATGGATTGGTCGAATTTAAATTGGAAATCGTATAATTCACTACAATAGTTCTCGAATCACAAGCCTGTTCGATGGAATTTATGGTAACTGTAGCATCGGGCAACTGGCTGTTGAGCTTGGTAACTATGGCATTGATCATGACATAATCCTGTGCCGTTGTCATTTCGATCCGCGCCGATGTATTGCCAATAGTTATGTAATTCTGTATGTCATAAATATCCAAATCCATGTTGTACAATTCATTGGTACCTATGATATTGTTGGTGCCATTAAATGCGTTGTCGTCTGGATTCCAATCGTCGCTCAACGGATGCCCGTTAATGAGTAATGATTCCTGTTCGGAAATTGTCTGATCGCCTTCCCAGGCTACGAAACCTACTTTGGCTCCCGAATTATCCAGTACATTTAAATTCCCAAGATTGATGGTTAGACGGTCAACTTCAAACGGAGGATTCGGGCTAGAAAGCGTTTCCAATCCGTCATAGATATTGATTTGGTTTAACAGTAAAGCCGGATTTCCATAAACAATGACGATTGCCCAACCCGCGAAATTAGTTCCGTTGTTGCAATAGTGAAGCTCGTCAAAAAAAGGCGTTACATCAAGGTCGGATAAAGTATAAGTACCATTTCCGGTGCTTTGAAGCATTGAGGTAACATCGGCAAAAGCGCTAAAAAAAGGATTGCCATTCGTATTCTGTATAGCCGAAAAATTGCGTTGTGAAGTAATATCGATGCCGTTGAGTTTGACATTAAAATCACCTGTTCCTGAACCCGCCCAATAAAGATAGGCATTTTGGATTACATCATTTGGGCCCAAATTTAACACTGCATCCGAACTTGGCAACAAAAGACAGGCATCATTAGCACCATTGGGAGCGACATTTAAGGTATTTCCGATGAAGGTAAAATCAAATCTGCCATTGAACTGATTGTACAATGATACATTTTGACCATCGACTTTAAAAATAAAGCAAAATAGCACACAAAATAGTGGGAAATATCGTTGTAATCTTAATTTCATAGCGTTAAAGAGTTAAAATTAAACAAATATTTTTGAAAATAAATGTTTAATTTTCCCATGTCTAAAAACAACCTGTGAAAAACTATACTGTCAGACGCTATACTTCGGAAGATTTTGCCCTTTGGAACGCCTTTATCAGCAAGGCAAACAATGCGACTTTTCTGTTTAACCGCGATTTTATGGAATACCACAAGGACCGGTTTGAGGATTTCTCGCTGCTGGTTTTTAACGAAAGAAAACTGATTTCGGTAATTCCAGCAAATAGAGTAGGCGAAAAGGTTTACTCGCATCAAGGCCTGACTTATGGCGGTTTTGTTTTTGAAGCTGACATCAAATTAGGTGAAGTTATTTCGATAGCGAATGTGGTTTTGAAGTTTTTGAATCAAAACGGAATCAACTCTTTTCAGCTGAAGCTGATTCCATCAATTTACAACCAGTTTTTTGCGGAAGAAATCGAGTATGTTTTATTTTTGGCAAAGGCCGAGCTTATTCGTAGGGATTGCCTTTCGGTAATCGATTTGAAAAAGCCTTTTTCATTTTCAAAAGACAGAAGGCGCTGCATCCGTAATGCGGGTTCTATCGATTTGGTCATTAAGGAAGAACTGGAGCTTGATTTGTTTTGGAATGAAATCCTGATCCCCAATCTAAATAAGAAGCACGATTCCAAACCTGTTCATACCGCCGCGGAAATTACTATCCTGAAGCAGAAATTCCCTGAAAATATCCGTCATTTCAATGTTTACCACGAAGGTAAGATTGTGGCCGGAACTACCGTTTTCATAACAGAAAAAGTAGCACATCCACAGTATATTTCGGGAAATTCCCAAAAAAATGAACTCGGAAGCCTGGATTATCTTTACAACTATCTGATTAATGATGTTTTTAAGGATAAGGATTTCTTTGATTTTGGCCCATCCCACGAAGAAAACGGAAGAAAAATCAATGAAGGCATCTTGTTCTGGAAGGAAACTTTCGGGACTAAAACAACAGTCCAGGATTATTATGAAGTAGATACCGCAACTTTTCCATTATTGGAAGCTATCTTAATTTAGCATTATGAAAGACAGGCAATCTTCCTATAGGCAAATTATCAAATCGACTTCCGTTTTTGGAAGCGTTCAGCTTTTTACGATTATAATTTCTGTGGTCAGGTCTAAATTTATTGCGTTATTGGTTGGTCCAGCCGGAATTGGGCTGATTGGCTTATTGACTTCCGCGCTCAACCTTGTAGGAAGTGTTACCAATGCAGGGCTCGAAACCAGTGGCGTCAAGGCAATATCAACTGCGGAAGAAAATCCGGAATCATTAGCAAAAGAAGCTTCAATAATCAGCCGCCTGGTTTGGATTACGGGGCTTTTGGGCACAGTTTCAGTCGCGGTTTTTTCTCCATTGTTAAGTAAAATCACCTTTGGAAATGACCAGTTTACTTTAGCTTTTGTCTTGATTTCCGTTACGTTATTGTTTAAGCAACTGACCAACGGAAACCTGATTTTGCTTCAGGGATTAAGTAAAATCCAATACCTGGCGAAAGCAAACTTGTACGGAAATTTATTTGGATTGCTGGTCTCACTGCCGTTGTATTATTTTTTGAAAATAGATGGCATTGTTCCGTCTATAGTGCTGTCCTCATTGGTCGCGATGTTTGCCGCTTTGTACTTCAGGCTAAAAATCAAAGTCGATACCGTAAAACTCAGCAATCAGGAAGTTTTTGCAGAAGGCAGGCAACTCATAATTCTTGGTTTTTCCCTCAGTTTGATTGGTTTGCTGACTACCTTGTCTTCTTATCTGCTTCAAATTTTTATCACCCATTCCAAGGGCATTTCAGAAGTTGGGTTTTACAACGCGGGTTTTATGATTTTGAACACTTATGTCGGCGTTATCTTTACGGCTATGGCGACTGATTATTATCCACGCCTTGCAAAAGCCTGCCACGACAACACACTTGTTCAGAAATTAGTTAACGAACAGTCCACTATAGCTATTTTATTGTTAACGCCAATTGTTGTAACTTTTCTGGTTTTTGCGCCAATCATTGTCAGGCTGCTTTATTCCAAAGAGTTTCTTACGATATTACCTCTGATTTATTGGGGTATTTTAGGCATGGTCATCAAAGCGGTTTCGTGGTCAATGGGCTATATACTGATTGCCAAAGGACATTCCAGATTATTTGTAAAAACATCGCTATTCTTCAATTCCGCATTCCTGATAATCAACATAGCCGGGTTTCATTTTTATGGATTGGAAGGCTTGGGAATCACTTTTTTGATCAATTACGCAATCCATCTTTTAGGATTGAAAATAATCACCGCCAAAAAATACGGTTTCGATTTTGACAGCGAATTTTACAGGTTGTTTTTTATCTGCATTTTCATCTGCGGGATTGCGTTTGCGGGATTGTATATCGAATCATTTGCCTTAAAATATGGGATGTTATCTATTTTAATGCTAATTTCGCTTTGGTTTTCGTTTACCCAATTGAACAAAAGGATACATTTTAAGGACTTTTTTACCAAAGGAAAATAATCATGGGAGTGCTGAGGAACTCATTTAATAAGTTGAAATTTTACTGGTCCATCAACTGGACAAAAACCCTGTATTTCAATTTTAAGAAATTCCCTTTTGACACAGCTAAAAAACTGCCATTTGTCTTTTTTGGCAAAGTGAAATTCCACGATATCAGTGGCGAAGTCGTAATCAATGTGCCTGTTGAAAGCGGCCTGTTTGGTTTTGGCCATCATTTTGAAAAACACAAAACAAGCAAAGGCGTAGCCGAATTCAACCTTTCCGGAAAACTGATCCTCAACGGTCCGATGCACATGGGAAAGGATGTTTTTTTCAGTGTTGAAAAAGACGCTGAGTGTGAGTTTGGCTATATGGCCTGCCTGGGTTCGGATGTGCGGTTTTTGTGTACCAACCATATTATATTGGGCGATTGGACAGGAATTGGCTATCAGTCGCAGGTTATCGATACCAATTCGCATCCGATGAAAAATTCGGAAACGGGTGAACTGTATCCAATTTCGGCACCGATTCATTTGGGAAGCCATAATGCGGTATCCAACCGTGTTTCCATAATGCCCAATACGATAACGCCTGATTATTGTGTTATTGCGTCGAATTCACTTTGTTCCAAGGATTATTCGGTTTTGGGGAATAATGTGTTGATTGGTGGTGTTCCGGCGAAACTCATCAAGCAAAACTACACGCGCGATTGGGAAGCAGAGAAACCTTTGCTCAAAAAATACAAAATCATTGAAATGGGATTGTTTCGCTAGTCAATCAAAGGCGGCTGCTCTTTTTCGGTATTCTTTTTATAGAACTTCGCCGGATTTCCAAACCAGATTTCCCCTTCAGGAATATCCTTATTGATAAAGGAAAGCGAACCTAAAATAGTATTGTCGCCTATTTTAATTCCGTGTTGTAGCACGCAATTGGTTCCGATAAAAACGTTTTTGCCAATTTCGGCGCCACCAATCTGCGACATTTCGGTATTCACGTTATTGGTCATTGTCTTTGGGCTGATATAAGTGTTATCGCCAATTTTCACGCCGCGTGCAATGATACTGTCATAACGGATCGTCACATTATTTCCAATAGTGCAATTCCCCGAAGAAGTCACACGCGAATCCAAAAAGCAGTTTTCGCCTACAATTGTGCCTTTTCTGAGCTCTACATAATTTTTTATCACCGTATTGTCTCCGATAACGACATCTTCATCAATAATACAAAAATGGCCAATGACCACATTTTTACCAATTTTTGCCTTTTCAGAAATTACGGAAGTACTCATGTTTTTTTGCTTTAAAAGTAGTTTTCGAAGTTAAGTATTTAATGCGAATTGGAAAATTTCGAAAGATTTTTTTTAATCTTACTTATTAACTACAACGGTTTAGTTTCCGAGCCAAGTTGCAGCATAGCTTTCAGCAACAGCAATATGGTCATGTTCCTTTTCCACAAAAGCCCTCGCACGTTTTCCGATTGCCTTGATTTCCTGCGGATTTTCGATTAAAAATGACAATTCCTTTACGAGATAATCAACATCAGGCAGACCATTTATCGCGACTTTCTCGGTAAGGCTGTAGTGCTTTTCAAAGAGTTCGCTCGCGTTGGTGAAAACCGTTTTGCCTTTTGACATGCCTTCCAGGCCATTGCTTCCCTGATCGTGGCCATACAATTGGTCAAGCAGGATATGTGCCTGGTTATAGGAATTGATGAATTGCGCGTAGGGAACATTTTCAACAGTCAGGATTTCGATTTTACCGTCGTATTTCTGAGCGATAATTTCTAGGGCTTTTTCAAAAAAATCATTGCCTTTCTTGAAATAACTTTCCCTGTTGATGCCATGAAAAATAACAATCTTATCGGTTAGTTCCAATTCCCTTTTAGGAAATTTATCGAGGTTCATCGGGCTCGAGATCAGGCCTAAATACTTCGGATGGTTCTGTAACGGAATATGGTAATCATAATCGGTGGCAATTACGCCCTGAATGTTTTTATAAATATAATGATGTAGTTTTTCAAAAGGCTTAGTTCGGTATTTCAGAACGCTTGTGAAATTTTTATCCGCGATTTTACCGTCAAGATAGGGTTGTACAATTGACGGGTTTTCTGGATGCGCAAAATTGTAATCCACATAGATATAATCATCGCCCGTACTAAGCAAAAACACTTTTTTGTTGTTGGCGAAAATGAAATCCAGGATCTTTTTTTCATGATGGTAATCGCAAAAGAAACTATTCTCGCTAATCAGCTGAACCACATCAAAATCCTTGAAATTGTTTCTGTTTTTCCAAAATTGGCGATAGGTCAGGTAGGAAGAAATGTCAAAATTGGTGAACAGTAAAGTCAGCAGTTTGAATTTTTTACGCCAGCCCGAATCCCATTTTTTCTCCAAAGGAAAATCAACCGGATAATCCTTAAAACCATCCTTAAACCCCAAAATAGTCACTTCATGCCCAAGCTTTTGCAAGCCTTCCTTTAGCGAATTGTGCAATCGGCTGTATTCTCCAATGAGTAAAATCTTCATTTCAATTTCGTCAGTTCGAGTGTCCCGATTTTAATCGGGATGTATCGAGAACCTTTCTATGAGTTAAACTAATATGCTATATTTGGCAAATCGAACCGCAATATAAGTAACAAATGAAGAACAACAACAAAATTGCCCTAGTTTCCGCATCGCTTGGTGTTGGAGGCGCAGAGCGTTTTGGAGGATTGTTGAGCATCATGTTGCACGATTTGGGTTATGAAGTCCACAATATCATTATCTTGGACTATGTCGATTATGATTATAAAGGGATTTTAGTAAATTTAGGTAAAATGTTTGCCACTGAAAAAGGCGCATTCAGAGCGATAAAGAAAGGAAAATATTTAGCCAAATACCTTTCGGAAAATGACATCGAAATCGTAATTGACAATCGTTCGCGCCCAACATTATTTCGCGAAATTTTCACCAAATGGATTTACGGCAATCGTAAAGTGTATTATATGGTGCACAGTTCGAACAGCAGTATTTATTTCCCCAAATCGGCTTTCTGGACGAATTATTTATATAAAAATTCGACTAAGTTAATTTGCGTTTCCAAAGCGATTGAGGAAAATGTGCGAAAGCAATACCATCTGGAAAACACAACTACAATTTACAATCCGATAATCTTTCCCGAAACCATTGCTGCAAAACCATCTGGGGTTCCTGATAATTACATCCTTTATTTTGGCAGGCTTGAAGAGGAAATCAAGAATTTCACTTTGTTGCTGAATGCCTTTTCGCTTTCCAAAATCTATGAAAACGGAATCCAATTACTGATTGTAGGCGATGGACCAAGCAAGGATTTCATCGAAACAAAAATCAAGGATTTGCATTTGGAAAACTATGTTAATTTATTGCCTTTCCAGAAAAATGTACTGCCTTATGTGCAGTCTGCAAAATTTTCGGTTTTGACGAGCCGTTTTGAAGGTTTCCCAATGTCGGTCATTGAGTCGCTGGCAGTCGGAACACCTGTAGTTGCGGTAGATTGCGAAACCGGGCCAAGGGAAATTATCCGGAATGAATTCAACGGATTGTTGGTCCCAAACCACGACGAAACAGCTTTGGCAGACGCAATGAAACAGATGGTTGAAGATGTAAATTTGTATCAAACCTGCAAAAATAATACGCAAAAAAGCGTAGAACATTTATCTTTGACAAACATTGCCCGGCAATGGAACCAATTATTAGCCCAAAAATGACAAGCATACACGATTCTATTGTCCTTGATATTGCCAAAGTCCATGACACCCGTGGCAATCTTTCCGTAATCCAGGGAGATGCCATTCCGTTTGAAATGAAACGCGTTTACTACCTGTATGACATTCCTAGTGGTGGCAGGCGCGGTGGGCATTCCCATAAGGAACAGCACGAATTTTTGGTTGCGTTAAGCGGAAGTTTCGAGGTAATCCTGAACGACGGAAAAGAGCAAAAAACAATAACGCTGAACAAACCGAATATCGGTTTGCTTATCCCAAAAGGCATTTGGCGCGAACTTGAAAATTTTTCTTCAGGCTCGGTGTGTTTGGTCCTGGCTTCAGGGCTGTTTGAAGAGGAAGATTATATCCGCGATTTTGAGGAATACAAATCATCTAAAGACTGAATTTCCTAAACCCATATTGGCCGATTGCTGCTTGAATGAAATCAGGATTCGCAGCACAAATGCAGGCAAACCCAGAAGTATTCTTTTTTTCAATGGCAGTTTTGCTAAATCTATGGCGTCGTAATGTTTGTGGAAATTTCTAGTGTCGTTGACCAATTTCGATTTTACTGCCAATGAAAATCGGTTTAAATCGAGGTAATGTTTCAAATCGGGATTTGTTTTTTCGAGTTCGGCATAAGCCGAAAAATCGATTTTCGAATTGACTTCGAATTTATTCCTCGACAAGCCATCAGCATCAAAACCGTACCTGGATTGGATTTTCCAGATGAATACGATTGGGAATTTTAGGCCAATCCGAATCCACAAATCAATATCCTCAAAATTGCGTAATCCATTGTTGAAGTTTCCGGCTTCTGCAAAAACCTCTTTGTGGAACGCCGCGCTCGATGTCCATAAAACGGGTTCTTTTTTACTCGCCCCGAAATAATCTACGATTTCAAAATCATTGCTTTTTTCCAATGAATACTGCGCCGGAAATGTTTTTTTGTCGATTTCGTTTTCATAAGCCATCCCAAAAACCTTCTGTTCAGGAAGCTGTTGGATGTAAGCGTGCATGGTTTCCAAAAAGCCCGGATACCAATAGTCGTCGGCATCGAGAAAACAGATAAAATCGGCGGCAGCTTTTTCAATCCCAAAATTCCGTGATGCCGAAACCCCTTGGTTTTCTTGGGAAAAATAGCGAATTCGACTGTCTTTTATTTCGAGGATTTTGGCTTCGCTTTTATCCGTTGAGCCATCATTTATAATAATGATTTCAAAATCGGAGAAGGTTTGCGCCAAAACACTTTTCAATGTTCTTTCGACAAATTTCCCTTTATTGAAAACCGGAATTATAACTGAAAAAAACGGCATAGCTTGATTTTAGAGCCAAATATACTCAAAAGACATTTTTAAAATGCTATTTTTGTCAAAATCAATGAAGGAAAAACCAATACATATTATCAGCTTCGAAAACCCGTTTCCTCCTGATTTTGGTGGCGTTATTGATGTTTTTTACAAGCTTAAGGCGCTACACGGAATTGGTTTTAAAATCCATCTGCATTGTTTTACCGAAGATCGTTTTGAAGTTTCTGATGAACTCAGGAATATTACGGAAAGCGTTTCGATTTATAAGAAAGACAAAAATCCATTTTTCCTTTTTTCAAAATATCCGTTTCCGGTAATTTGCCGTTTCCGGGATGAATTGATTGCGAATTTGGCTAAAGTCGATGCACCGATCCTTTTTGAAGGTTTGCATACGACGATGATTTTGAGGAAAACTGATTTACCCAACAAAAAATACCTTCGCCTCCATAATATAGAATCCAATTTTTACAGCGGGATGAGCCGCAATGAAACCAATCTTTTCAAGAAAATTGCGTACCATTTTGCTTCTGAAAAATACATTTCATACCAAAAGACGATTCCCAATTTCGACCATGTCTTTACACTTTCATGCTATGAAAATGAATTCGTAAAATCGATGACCGATAAGGTAAGTTATGTCCCTGTATTTCACGGAACCGAGAAAAAGGAAATGCTTTCCGAGTTTGGTGAATTTGCTTTGTACCATGGCGATTTACGGTTGGCGGATAATAAAAATGCGGCCAAATTTTTAATCGATGTTTTCAGGCAAATCCCCGATTATAAATTGATTATCGCTTCTTCCAATGGCAAAAAACGGATTCAAAAACAGATAGGGAATTTGAGCAATATTGAATTTGTCGAACTGCGAACCAACGAACAACTGGATGATTTGTTTAAGCGGGCGCACATGAATGTGATGCTTTCGTTTCAAAAATCGGGGACGAAGCTCAAATTGATCAACGCGCTTTTCAAAAGTAGGTTTTGCCTCATCAACGACAATATGATTGATGATGCGGAAGTACTGCGGTTTTGCGAGTTAGCCAATTCAAAAGATGAATTTATTAGCAAAATTAACATACTTCGAGAAAAACCTTTTTTAGATTTGCAGGAGCGGAACATTGGATTGACCAATGTGCTTAGTGACACAAACAATGCAATGCTTATTGAAAAAATTATTTACCCATGAGCCGGAACAGAACTGATTTAGCAAATCTCATTTTTGAAAAACTCAGTGCCGATAAGGAAAGGCTGACGCAGCAGTTTCAGCAATCCAAAAGCGGTATTGGCTATTTGTTTGTTGATGATGTCTTGCCAGAAGAAATTGCGCTTGAAATCGCTGCCGTATTCCCAAAACCTGAGCAAATGATCCTCAAAAAGAGCCTGCGTGAAAACAAATACATCGCGGCCCAGATGAATATGTACAACCCGCTTCTGGAAGAATGCATTTATGCGTTCCAGGACGAAAGGATTGTAAAGCTCGTTGGCGAAATTTGCGGGATTCAAAATCCAATCCCGGATGAAAACCTTTATGCTGGCGGAATTTCATTAATGGAAAACAAGCAATTCCTGAATCCGCATTTGGACAATTCGCATGACAAAGACCGCAATTTATGGCGCGTGCTGAATCTGCTGTATTATGTAACCCCAAATTGGGAAGAAGCCTATGGCGGGAATCTCGAGCTTTGGCCTGATGGATTGGAAAACCCACAGATTACGATTCACAGCAAATTCAACCGCCTGGCGATTATGGAAACGCATAATAATTCGCTGCATTCGGTTTCTCCCGTGGTTTTTGATGGTTCGCGCTGTTGTGTTTCCAATTACTATTTTTCGGAAACACCGCTTTTGGAATCGGATAGCTTCCATGTGACTTCGTTCCGCGGACGCCCGGAAGAAAAGGTTACCGATGTTGTCTTAAGAACCGATACCTGGCTGCGTATGGTCATCAGGAAAATTTTCAAAAAAGGAATAAAAGAAAACCCGCATGTCTACAAAAAGTAAGCTGTTTTTTAGGAATCTGTATTATTCCCTGTCTCCCGATAACCGCCTTTTGGTTCGGAAACTGGTTTATTTTCCGGTCGATTTTGTCGATTCATTTGGCACCAAAAAAAATGCTATTCCCAAAAAGGGAGATATTTTTATCGGCTCGGGCGATTTTGTAAAACAAGGCAAGCACCAATTAGAATTGCTCAAGCAATATGCAGGTATCCAGCCTGACGGTAAGTTCCTCGATGTAGGTTCCGGAATAGGAAGAACGGCGGTTCCGCTGAAGGATTTTGCAACTTCAACTGCAGTTTATGACGGATTTGACATTGTGGAAAAAGGCGTGGTTTGGTGCCAGAAAAACATCTCGAATCAGTACCCGAATTTCAAATTTAAATACGTACCGCTTAATAACGATTTATACCATTTGGCTTCCGGTAAGGCGGAGCAGTTTGTGTTTCCGTATGCTTCAGATTCCTACGATACCATTTTTCTTTTTTCTGTTTTTACGCACATGCAGCCTTTGGAAGTCGAGAATTACCTGAACGAAATCCATAGGGTTTTAAAACCTGGCGGAAAATGCCTGGCTACTTTCTTTTATTACAATTCGGAGAATGAGAATTTTATCGCAAATGAAAATGGAGAATTCATTTTTCCATTCAAAAAAGACGGCTACCGTTTGATGAATGAAAAAGTGCCTAGCGCCAATATCGCTTTTGAAGAACCAAAACTAAAGGAAATGATAGCGTCAGCCGGATTGGCAATTTCGAAAACTGTTGATGGTTTTTGGAAAGGGCAGCAACCAGGAAACCAGCTTAGGGATTTCCAGGATGTATTTGTTTTGGAGAAAAGAAATTAAACCGTTTTCTGAACTACTTCAAAAATCGTATTGTCTTCACATTTCAATGTTTTCGCTGGGAATTTCATAATCACGGCATAATCGTGCGTCGACATGATTACGGTTTTCCCATTTTCATTTATTTTCTTTAAAACGCCTAAGATTTCGGCACTCGTTTGCGGATCAAGGTTTCCGGTTGGTTCGTCGGCCAAAATCAATTCTGGGTCATTCAGCAAAGCACGGGCGATGGCAACCCTTTGCTGCTCTCCGCCTGAAAGCTGGTGGGGCATTTTGTTAGTCATGCCAATCATCCCGACACGTTGCAAGACATCGTCAATCTTAACCTGCATTTCAGTTCTGTCAGTCCAGCCCGTTGCCCTTAAGACGAACAGCATGTTTTCGTTTACATTACGATCCGGCAGCAATTGGAAATCCTGAAAAACGATTCCTATTTTCCTTCTCAAAAACGGGATGTCGCTTTCCTTCATTCGTGCAAGGTCGTAGCCAACGATGCTGCCTTCGCCAACAGTCAGCTGCAGATCGGCATAAAGCGTTTTCATGAAACTACTTTTTCCAGTCCCGGTTTTACCAATGATATAAAGGAATTCACCTTCTTTGACTTCAAGATTTATTTGTGACAGAATCACTCGATTTTCCTGGTAAATCGTTACATCTTTTAGAGATAAAACTGTTTGTGACATGGATCAATTGTTTATTGGGTAAAAGTAGTAAGATAACCTTTGGATTCAAAATTATTTTTTAAAAAGGCATGGAGTTTGTAAATCAGCGGACTATCTCTATTGCAGACCAAAAGCAAAAATTGTTTACAAGAATGTTTATAATAAATCAGGTAGTTTTCCCGTTATAGTTAATAGAGTAATATTTTTGGATAAATTAAAATAAAAATCATGCGAAACGTTTTAATGCTATTTTTTGTGTTTTTTATGGCTGGAATCCCCCAAGTTTCAGGGCAACAATCCGCTATATACACGAATAAACTATCAGAATTTGACAATGCGGTAAAATTGTTCAAGGACAAGCAATACCAATCGGCCCAAATTCTATTCGAAAAGGTAAAACAGGAGAATAATTCACAGGATGTCCAGGCAGATTGTGCTTATTACATCGGGATTTGCGCCATTCACCTAAACCAGAATGACGCCGATGAACTCATAGAGGAATTCATCAAGGATTATCCAACGAGTTCCAAGCAAAACCAGGCTTTCATCGAAGTAGCGCAATACTATTTTGAACAAGGGAAATTCCCGCAGGCACTGGAGTATTTTGAAAAAGTTGACGAAACCACCTTGTCTTACGAACAACAGGACAAATTTACGTTCCAAAAAGGATACGCTTACTTTACGGCTGGTGACAAAAAACAGGCTCAGGCCTATTTAAGCAAATCTGAAAATTCAAAGGAATATGGCACCCAAGCTAAGTATTACCTTGGTTTTATGCAATACGAAGGCAACAATTACCAGGAAGCCAATAAGTATTTCCAACAGGTGGAAACTGAGGACAAGTACGCTGAAAAACTGTCTTATTTCAAGGCGGATATGGCGTTCAAATCAGGTGATTTCCAGAAAGCGATTGACGCCGGAATGGTAGCGATGCCAAAGTCGAATGCGATGGAAAAATCGGAGCTGAATAAAATCATCGGGGAAAGTTATTTCAACCTGAAACAATACGACAAAGCCCTGCCATACCTAAAGGAATACAAAGGCAAAAAAGGAAAGTGGAACAACACCGATTTCTATCAGTTGGGTTACACGTATTACATGCAGAAAGACTATGAAAATGCCATTTCGCAATTCAATAAAATCATTGATGGTAAGGATTCTGTAGCGCAGAATGCATATTATCATTTGGGTGAATGTTATTTCAAAACCGACAAAAAACAACAAGCCCTGAACGCGTTCAAAAGTGCTTCTGAAATGGAATTTGACAAAAAAATCCAGGAAGATGCAAACCTGAATTATGCCAAACTGAGCTACGAAATCGGGAACTCGTACCAAAGTGTTCCGGATGTATTGTCCGCATTTTTGGCGAAATACCCAAATTCGCCGGCGAAGAACGAAATCGAGAATTTATTGATCAACTCTTATATCACTTCTAAAAACTACAAAGCAGCGTTGGCGTTGTTGGAGAAAAACAATTCGCCGGAAAACAAAGTGGCGTACCAAAAAGTGTTATTCTACCGTGGAATCGAATTGTATACCGACGGAAGTTACCAGGAAGCCTTGAGCATGTTCAAAAAATCGGTTGCCAATCCAAGAAACGAAAAAATTACCACGCGTGCCACTTTCTGGAAAGGAGAAACTGAGTATGTTTTGGATGACTTTAATAGTGCAGCTTCTAGCTATAATCAATTTGATGCCTCTGCTGAAGCCAAAAACACGCCGGAGTTCAAGAACTTTAATTACAATATTGCTTATGCTTATTTCAAGCAAAAGGAATACGACCAGGCTGCTACCTATTTCCAGAAATACGTTGACGGACCAAAAGACGACAGAACGCGTTTGAACGATGCTTACCTAAGATTGGGTGACAGCCGTTTCGTGACATCGAAATACTGGCCAGCAATGGACGCTTACAACAAGGCAATCGACATGAAAGGCATTGATGCGGATTATGCGGCCTTCCAAAAGGCATTGAGCTATGGATTTGTTGGAAAAAATGAAAAGAAGATTGAAGATTTCAATGCGTTTTTACAGAAATTCAAAACTTCGCAATACCGAGATGACGCTTTATTCGAACTCGCAAACACTTACGTAACTGAGAATAAACCAGACATGGCTATCAAAACGTATGACCAGTTGTTGAACGAATTCAAGAACGGTTCGTTTGCATCCAAAGCGATTTTGCGCCAGGGATTGGTTTACTACAACAGCCAGAGAAACGAGCAGGCAATCGTAAAATTCAAGGATGTTGCCGCGAAATACCCAAGGACGCCGGAAGCTTCCGAAGCGGTTGCTACAGCGAGATTGGTTTATATGGATATGGGTAAGGTAAACGAATATGCCGCTTGGGTAAGGACTTTGGATTTCGTTGAGGTTACTGATGCCGATTTGGATAACGATACTTACGAAGCTGCCGAAAAACAATACCTGCAAAACAATACCAAACAGGCAATTACAAGCCTAAGTGGCTATGTTTCGCAATTCCCTAACGGAATCCATTCGCTGAAAGCCAATTTCTATTTGGCACAATCGTTATACGCTGACGGAAAGGAAACGACTGCAGTTCCGAATTATGAATTTGTAATCAGCAAATCAAGAAGCGAATTTACCGAGCAATCCTTGGCGCGTTTGGCCGAAATCCATTTGAAGAAAGACGATTACACCAAAGCAGTTCCGGTATTGCAACGTTTGGAATCTGAAGCGGATTTCCCTCAGAACGTAACTTTCGCCCAGGCTAATCTGATGCGTGCGTATTACGACCAGAAAGATTATCCGAATGCGGTTATTTATGCAGACAAGGTTTTGGCTAATCCAAAAACGGATAACAAGATTAAGAGTGATGCCCAAATCATCGTGGCACGTTCGGCAATCAAGGCCAATGATGAAGCCAAAGCAAGAACGGCTTATGCCAAATTGCTGACCATCGCCAAAGGTGAATTGGCTGCAGAAGCCTTGTACTATGATGCTTATTTCAAAAACAAGGACGGCAAATACGACGACTCGAATAAGACAGTTCAGAAACTGGCAAAAGATTATTCAGGTTACAAATATTTTGGAGCCAAAGGTTTGATTGTAATGGCTAAAAACTATTATCAGTTGAAAGATAATTTTAGCGCGACTTCTATCCTTGACAGTGTGATCAAAAACTTTAAGGAATTTGAAGATGTTGTTGCCGAAGCCCAAACGGAGCTTAGGATCATCAAAGGAGAAGCTGCCAAAACGAATTCATCATTAACAGAATAAGCCCAAAGAATCTAAATTATGAAACAGTTAAAATATATATCAGTAATCGCAGTTCTTTGTGCAGCCCAAATCTCATTCGCCCAAAAGAAAGACGATAACATAGGTACCGAAGTTGTAAATGTAGTCAAGCCTTACACGCCTTCCATTTCGGATGCGTTTAAGGTAAAGGAAACCCCGACTTTGGATGACGAGGAAACTTCAAAAAAGGAAAACATCCAATATAATATTTTCTCCTTTCCGGTAGCTTCAACATTTGCACCGGCTAAGGGCAAGGCAGCCAATGTGGATAAAAGCCCTGAAGAAAAAATCTTCAGCAATTACCTGACGCTTGCGGCAGGGAATTACGGAACGGCAAACGCCGAACTTTTTGTAACACAAAATGTAAGCAATACCGATTATTTTGGCGGAATGCTCCGTCACAACTCAACTCAGGGCGGAATAGACAAAATTTACCTTGACGATAAAATGTCGAACACTTCTTTGGATATGACTTACGGAAGCCGCACCAAAGGCTTAAGATGGAATGCCGATTTGGGTTACAAGCACCAGATTTACAATTGGTACGGGATTTTCCCAGGAACCCTTGACGATGCTACGATTGATGGAATTGACGAACAGCAAACCTACCACACTTTATACCTTGGCGGAAGATTGGGCCTGGATAACATCCTAAAGGAAAGTTCCTTGAAATTTAGCCGTTTCTGGGATGCTTACGGTTCAGGTGAAAATCGTTTTGTTGTAAAACCATCTATGGAGTTTGATATTGTTGAACAGAAAATCAAAGTGGATTTTGTATTGGATTATCTAAACGGTTCGTTTGACCAAACCTTTATTGGCGGTGGTTCCTATAAATACGGCTTTACCAATTTTGGATTCCAGCCAAGCATCAAAATCAACAAAGGGGATTTGTCGTTTAATGCCGGAGTTGGATTTTTCTACAGTGCGGCGCAGGAAGGTGGCGAAAGCAAATTCTTCATTTACCCACAAGTTACGGGTTCGTATAAGGTAGTGGGTGACCTGATGATTTTCTACGCGGGTGTTGAAGGTACTTTACAGCAGAATTCGTATAGCGATTTCGCACAGGAAAATTTCTTTGTGTCGCCAACTTTGGGAATCGCTCCAACTGACCAAAAATATGATGTTTATGCCGGTTTAAAAGGAAAGCTCGCAAGCAGCGTAAGCTATAACATTCGCGGATCTTATCGAAATGAAGAAGGCAAAGCGATGTTCAAACACAACGGTTATGAAGAAGGTGTGGCATTTGAAGGCTTCAATTATGGAAACTCGTTCAACGTAGTTTACGACAAAGTAAAAACCTTAAGCTTCTTTGGTGAATTGAAAGCCGATTTTTCCAAAAATGTTACTTTCGGGATCAACGGGACTTTCAGCAGCTATTCAACCGATTTTGAAAAAGAGGCCTGGAACCTGCCGGGAATAAAGCTGGCTACGACATTAGATGTAAATATTACGCCAAAATGGTATGCGGGGACAAGCCTGTTCTTTGTTGGAGAACGTAAGGATTTTGCCCATTTTGCTTCATTGATCAGCCCGGTTCCTATGGACGAAGTGGTGACGCTTAAAAGCTATTTTGACTTGAATGCGCATGTTGGCTACAAGTTTAGCGAACGCTTGACTTTCTTCCTAAAAGGAAACAACCTTGCAAACCAGGATTACCAGAGATGGCTGAATTATCCGGTTCAGGGATTACAGGTTTTGGGTGGCGCGAGTTATAAATTTGATTTTTAGACAGGCTTTGCCTGTTAGATAGATTAGACTTCTTAGATTTGCTGAAATTTAAGAAGTCTAATTTTTTTATCTAAGTTAGTCTAACAATCTAAGCAGTCTAAAATGTCTTTAAAACAACAGGTTTTACATAAATATAAGGAAATGCTCCAGGACCGTATTGATGTGTTCCAGGATATGATTTCGGGCTTGTCCGAGGATGCCCAAAACGATGCCAAAGGCTCAGCTGGAGACAAGCACGAAACGGCTTTATCGATGATGCACCTCGAACAGGAAAAGCTCAATAACAAACTCAGGGAAATAGTAGACCAAAAAATCATAGTTGATAGAATCGACGCATCGCAGGCACATAAGGTTGTAGCTTTGGGAAGTTTGGTCCAGGCAAACGGAATGCTGCTGTTTATTTCGGCCGCTTTACCAAAAATCGCTATCGATGGCAAAAACATTTTCGCGCTTTCGCCACAATCGCCTTTAGGCAGTAAACTGATGGGGAATGCCGTTGGTTTTTCGTTTGATATGAATGGAAAGCCGTATGTTATCGAAACCGTTTCGTAATCAGGCTTTCTTTTTTAGGATAATTATATAAACACCATTTTTCCTGAATTCCTTTTCCGGTACATAATTCGACATTATATAATCATAAGTCGCATCTTCAACATTAAAGATATTTGAGTAGAAAATATACTTGCTGCCATTGCCTAAAGTATAACTATCAAAACCTCTTTTATCGTTATTGAGGTCGATTTCATCCAGCGTAAAATAGTTCGGAAAAAAAGTATCGACATTCTTTAAATCTATTTTATTGGCATCCAAATAACTTATTGCTTCGTGCCTCAATTTGTAATAAGGCAAATGCGCAAGCGTAGCATCCCAGCCTTTGGATATTTTAGGCGGATAGATCCAAAGATTGCCTGTCAGCGCAACAAGCAGCCAAAATCCAATGAGCACCTTCCTCAATTTGGATGCTACAAAATTGGAGAAAAGAACCGTTGCCGTCATCAATGAAAACAGTAGGTAAATCGGCATCAGATAGCGATGCATAAGCAAACCTTTTGCCCAAAGCATATTTAGCGGAAGCAGGATAAAAACAACCGCAAACGAAAAGAACACTAGCTGATTTTTTTTATCCTTAAAAATTTGTGATCTGTATTTTAGGAAAAGCCATAGGAATACCATCCAAACACCAATCCGTCCAAAGTCGAGTATACGCCAGCCCAACAATCCGATGTTGAAAAGGAAGCCTTTAAAATCAGTTCTTTCGAAACATTCTGCCCATGGCGAATCCTTATGGAAACCTATCCAGCCTTTTTCGTGGTAATGATAGGCATTGTAGGCAACAAACAACAGCAAAGCCGGAATATAGAGCAATGAGCGTTTTAAAAGCGCCTTAATCTTTTCTCCGGAAAATAAGTTTTTATAACCAAAATTGACATAAACATCAATAAATACAAGGCAGAGCGATACCATCATCCCACGCATGCTGGTGAGGAACAAAAACAATATGCCGATTGCAATCCAGCCCGGTTTATTCCTGAGGATGGAATTTAAGGCCAAAAGGAAAAAAAATACCAGGGCAACATCGGGTGAAACCAAAGTAATCTGACCCATTAAGCTTGCGTCAAGGAAAATCAATAAAGTAGCAATGCCAACGTATTTTTCGGCAATGAATCTTTTGCATAAACTATGGATTTGCCACACAATCCCAAAAGCAAAGGGAAGCATGGCAAGATGGCTGGCTTCAATCGAGCGGCCAAAGATTTTCCAGGCTAATGCGATGTACATTCCGAAAGTGGGAATGTGTCCACTGTCAATCCCAATTGGCAGGAGCAACTGCGAAAAATTATTGTTATAGTAAAAATCGGCATGGCCAAAACCCAATTGGATGGTATCCCAAAAGAAACCATTTTCCCTATTCAAGAAAACCAGTAAGAAAGCAATCAGGTTGGCAAGAGCAAAACAGAGCCTGTTTATAGTTCGCGCTTCCATTATCGGAACAATTTTGATTTGTGGATTTTGGTTTTGCTGAAGAAGTATTGCAGCGAAGTCTTCATTACGCCCAAACCATATTTTACGCTTCTTGAAAAATTGATGGAAGAGGCGTCGTCAAAATATTTTGTCGGACAGGTGATTTCCGCAATTTCAAAGCCATTGTAAAAGATTTGCGCTAGGAATTGGTTGTCAAAAACAAAATCATCCGAATTGCTGTTGAAATTAATACGTTCCAAAACTTCTCTCGAATAAGCGCGGTAACCGGTGTGGTATTCCGAAAGTTTCTGGTTCATCATAATATTCTGGAACAAAGTCAGGAAACGGTTGGAGATGTATTTGTACATCGGCATTCCGCCTTTGAGTGCGCCTTTTCCCAAAATCCGAGAACCAATGACCACAGGATAGACTTCATGCGCAATCAGATAGCTCATCGAGTGGATCAGCTTTGGCGTATACTGATAATCGGGATGCAGCATGATGATGATATCCGCTCCAAGTTCCAAAGCCCTGTTGTAACAGCTTTTCTGGTTGCCACCATACCCCAGGTTGTTTTCATGCTTAATAATATTCCTGATTCCGAGCTGCGTAGCCACTTCGATGGTATTGTCGGTGCTGTTGTCGTCCACCAAAATCACATCGTCCACAATGTCAAACGGTACTTCATTATAGGTCGCCAATAGCGTATTGCTTGCGTTATAGGCAGGAAGGACTACAATGATTTTCTTATTATTAATCATAAAGCTATCGTTATTATGCGGTAAATATAAACTTCATTCGGTTATCTGGCAATTTATTTCAATCTATAAGCTGATTGAGTTTTTTGTAAAAGTAAAATTTATAATTTACAGTAAAATTCTTTATTTAGTTTTAAATTGTAATTAAATAGTTTAATATGTTTTTAAATTATAACTAATATTTCATCTTTGCCCTATAAGAATAAAATAAACAGAATTATGTGTGGAATTGTATGTGCCTTTGATTTAAAACAAAAAGCAGAAACATTGAGGCCAAAAGTGTTGGAGATGTCGAAAATAATCCGTCACCGTGGACCGGATTGGAGTGGGATATTTAGTAATGAAAAGGCAATCATGGCTCACGAACGGTTGGCAATTGTTGACCCTGCTTCGGGAAAGCAACCTTTGTTTAGTGAAGATAAGAGTTTAGTTTTAGCTGCTAATGGCGAAATATACAATCACAGGATATTGCGTAAACAATTTGAAGGCAGATACCAATTCCAGACAGAAAGCGATTGTGAAGTCATTTTGGCTTTATACCGAGAAAAAGGAGTTCACTTTATGGACGAGATGAATGGGATTTTCGGTTTCGCAATCTATGATGTTGAGAAAGATGAATATTTCATCGCACGTGACCACATGGGTATTATCCCACTTTATATCGGCTGGGATGAAAACGGTACTTTTTATGTTGCCTCAGAACTAAAGGCGTTGGAAGGCTATTGCACCAAAATCCAATTATTCCCACCGGGACATTATATGTCGAGTACCGATGGCGAATTTGTACAATGGTACAAACGCGAATGGACGGATTATGACGCGGTTAAGGAAAACGAAACCAGTATAGCCGAAATCAAAAAAGCATTGGAAGCGGCTGTTCACCGCCAGTTGATGAGTGATGTTCCTTACGGAGTTTTACTATCCGGCGGATTGGATTCCTCGATTACTTCGGCTATCGCCAAAAAATACGCCCAAAAACGCATTGAATCCGGAGATACCGTTGATGCCTGGTATCCGCAACTGCACTCGTTTGCTGTTGGTCTGGAAGGTTCACCCGATTTGGCTGCAGCCCAAAAAGTAGCCGATCATTTGGGTACCATCCATCACGAAATCAAATTTACAATCCAGGAAGGCCTAGATGCCGTTCGCGATGTAATTTACAATATTGAAACTTATGATGTAACGACAATCAGGGCTTCAACTCCAATGTACCTGATGGCGCGTGTCATCAAATCGATGGGAATCAAAATGGTCTTGTCCGGGGAAGGTTCCGATGAGTTGTTTGGGGGCTATCTGTATTTCCATAAAGCGCCAAATGCAAAGGAATTCCATGAAGAAACTGTTCGTAAACTGAGCAAGCTCCATATGTATGATTGCCTGCGTGCGAATAAAAGTTTGGCCGCATGGGGAATTGAAGGCCGTGTGCCGTTTCTCGACAAGGAATTCATGGATGTTGCGATGCGAATCAACCCGCAGGACAAAATGATTAATGGAGAACGAATGGAGAAGTGGGTCATCCGTAAAGCATTTGAAGACATGCTACCGGAAAGCGTAGCCTGGAGGCAGAAAGAACAATTTAGCGACGGAGTAGGCTACAGCTGGATTGATACCCTGAAAGCAACCGTGGCTAAAGAAGTTTCGGACGAGCAATTGGCGAATGCCAAATTCAAATTCCCAATCCAAACGCCAACCTCAAAAGAGGAATATTTCTATCGCTCTATTTTCCATGAGCATTTCCCGAGCGATGCAGCTGCTTTAAGCGTTCCTCAGGAAGCAAGCGTAGCTTGCAGTACCAAAATCGCTTTGGAATGGGATGAGGCGTTTAAAAACCTCAATGATCCATCCGGAAGGGCGGTTGCGAGTGTCCATGAAGACGCTTATGAGAAAGCGGAAGTCAAAATTTAAAAAGTAAAAGGTTCGCCTTAAAAATAAACTCAGGTTTGTTGTCCTGAGTGGATTGAAGTTTAGTTTGTTTGTTAAAAATGCCCGTCAGATTTGATGGGCGTTTTTTTGTTGAAATAATGCCAAAAATGTTAATAACTTAAGGCTTTTAACACCGTTTTAGGATAGGAAATGAGGCATGTTTCCTTATATTTGCGTGTTAGATAAAAAACGGATTTTTTACGATAAAATAATATGAGCGACGAGATTAAAAAGAACAGTTATTCAGCCGATAGTATTCAGGCATTAGAAGGTATGGAGCACGTAAGGATGCGTCCTTCCATGTACATTGGAGATACTGGAGTTAGAGGTTTGCACCACTTGGTTTATGAGGTGGTAGACAACTCTATCGATGAAGCGCTGGGTGGCTATTGTGATGCAATCAGCGTTACTATAAATGAAGATAATTCAATTACAGTTGAAGATAATGGCCGTGGAATCCCGGTTGACATGCACAAGAAAGAAGGCGTTTCAGCGCTTGAGGTTGTAATGACAAAGATTGGTGCCGGAGGTAAATTCGACAAAGATTCCTATAAGGTTTCCGGAGGATTGCACGGTGTCGGTGTTTCTGTGGTAAATGCATTGTCAAACCATATGAAATCGACGGTTTTCCGCGACGGTAAAATCTATGAGCAGGAATATGAAAGAGGAAAGGCAATGTATCCGGTTAAGCAAATCGGGGAAACTGATAAGCGTGGTACGACACAGACTTTCTATCCGGATAATTCTATTTTTACACAAACAACCGAGTATTCTTATGATACGCTTGCGGCCCGTATGCGTGAGCTATCGTTTTTGAACAAAGGAATCACAATTACACTTACCGATAAAAGGCATAAGAAAGACAACGGGGATTACGAAGGAGAGGTTTTCCATTCGCAGGAAGGATTGAAGGAGTTTGTCAAGTTTTTGGATAAAGGAAGGGAGGCCATCATCTCACATGTAATCAGCATGGAGCACGAAAAAGGCGAAGTCCCTGTTGAGGTAGCTTTGGTTTATAACACGAGTTATTCCGAAAACATTTTCTCTTATGTAAATAACATCAACACACACGAAGGAGGAACGCATTTACAAGGTTTCCGTATGGGATTGACCCGTACGCTGAAAAAATACGCAGATGCCTCAGGTTTGTTGGATAAATTAAAATTCGAAATTTCCGGGGATGATTTCCGTGAAGGATTGACAGCCATTATTTCGGTTAAGGTTTCTGAACCGCAGTTTGAAGGACAGACCAAAACCAAATTGGGTAACCGTGAAGTAGTTTCTCCGGTTTCTCAGGCTGTTGCCGAAATGTTGGAGAACTATTTGGAAGAAAATCCAAATGATGCCAAAATCATTGTTCAGAAAGTAATCCTTGCGGCTCAGGCGCGTCACGCGGCTAAGAAAGCTCGTGAAATGGTACAGCGTAAAACCGTTCTTGGCGGTGGAGGTTTACCTGGAAAACTATCGGATTGTTCGGAGCAGGATCCAGCGAAATGTGAAGTGTACCTTGTCGAGGGAGACTCGGCGGGTGGAACGGCTAAACAAGGCCGTGACCGTAACTTCCAGGCGATTTTGCCATTGAGGGGTAAAATCCTGAACGTGGAAAAAGCAATGCACCACAAAGTTTTTGAAAACGAAGAGATTCGAAATATATTCACGGCATTAGGGGTAACTATCGGAACAGAAGAAGATAGTAAAGCCCTGAACCTTGAAAAACTGCGTTACCACAAAGTAATCATCATGTGTGATGCCGATGTCGATGGTAGCCACATTTCTACATTGATTTTGACCTTCTTCTTCCGTTTCATGAAAGAATTGATTGAAGGCGGACACGTTTATATCGCGGCACCACCTTTATATTTGGTTAAAAAAGGAAACAAGAAGGAATACGCATGGAACGACGATCAGCGTGATGCTGCCAATGCCAGAATGGGTGGAAGCGCAGGAATCCAACGTTATAAAGGTCTTGGAGAAATGAACGCGGAGCAGTTGTGGGAAACTACAATGGATCCAAATTTCAGGACTCTGCGCCAGGTTTCTATCGAAAGTTTGGCTGAAGCAGACCGTGTATTCTCTATGTTGATGGGCGATGAGGTTCCGCCACGTAGGGAATTCATCGAGAAGAATGCGGTTTACGCTAAAATCGATGCGTAATTAGTCTATTCTTCAAAAAATTAGAAACAACAACAAATAAATATAAAATGAAAGTTACAATTGTAGGAGCAGGAAACGTTGGTGCAACATGTGCGGACGCTATTGCTTACAGAAGAATTGCCAGCGAAATTGTGTTGGTTGATATTAAGGAAGGTTTTGCAGAAGGAAAAGCGTTAGACATTACACAAACGCAGACGACTTTAGGCTTCAATACCAAAGTTACCGGAAGCACAAACGATTATAGCAAAACAGCAGGAAGTGATGTAGTTGTCATTACTTCGGGGATTCCGAGAAAACCTGGAATGACCCGTGAAGAATTGATCGGTATCAATGCCGGAATCGTAAAAGGAGTGGCTGAAAGTTTGTTGCAGCATTCACCAAACGCGATTTTCGTAATTGTTTCGAATCCAATGGATACCATGACTTATTTGACTTTCAAATCATTAGGCTTGCCAAAAAACAGGATCATCGGAATGGGTGGAGCGCTTGACAGCTCCCGTTTCAAAACGTATCTGTCATTGGCATTAGACAAACCTGCGAACGATATCCAGGGAATGGTAATTGGAGGCCACGGAGATACTACCATGATTCCATTGACAAGATTGGCTTCGTATAACGGAGTTCCGGTTTCTGAGTTTTTATCAGCAGCGGAATTAGAGAAAGTATCTGCCGACACTATGGTTGGTGGAGCTACCCTGACAGGTTTGTTGGGAACTTCAGCCTGGTATGCGCCAGGAGCTTCAGTTTCTTATCTTGTTGATAGCATTTTGAATGACCAAAAGAAAATGATACCGTGTTCGGTTTACCTTGAAGGTGAATACGGTCAAAGCGACATCTGCATCGGAGTGCCATGTATCATTGGTAAAAATGGTGTAGAAAAGATTGTTGACATTACATTGAATGAGGACGAAAAAGCAAAATTCGCAAAAAGCGCTGATGCTGTAAGGGCAATGAACGGCGATTTGAAAGCGGTCTTAAGCTAAAATCCCATACTTTTTATATAAGAAGCCCAAGCTGTTTTCAGTTTGGGCTTTTTCATTTCCATTTCGTTGATCGAGAGTATCGAGCCTATAATCGATATAATTTTGTGGGAGTTTTTGGCGGAGCTATATTGCTGATTATTAAAACAATCTAACATGCAAACAAACTACTCTCAAAAACAACAAAACCAATTTTTCCAATTTTTCCTGATGGTTCTTCTTTCAGGAACGGCAAGTGTTTTCTCGCAAAACACCCCGCCATTATTGGAATCAAATTTTACAATTGACTATTACGAAAACTCAGGTCCGGTTTTTATCCATCCCGGCATTACCTTAACCGATCCCGATAGCGCTACGATGAGTGAAGCACATGTCGATTCGGATGAATTTTCGGCTGATGAAGGCACTGATCTTATTGCCAATCCAGCAACCATGGGCGACATTTATGGCGATTCTTATGGAAGCGTGGGATGGTTCGATGTGCTTTCAGATGGTGGCGCAGCTACTATTGAACAATGGCAGGCCGCTTTGCGCGCTGTGACCTATACAAATACCAGTGATGATTTCCCGGCAGGCCAGCGATTATATAGTTATTCCATAATTGATGATACCGGCGAATATTCCAATACAGTAATCGTTACCATCAATATGATTCCGATAAATGATGCGCCTTTCAGGACTGCGGGTTCAGTTAATCCATTAACGGTAACTGAAGACGATCCTTCCGCAAGTTTAGGGCTTTCGGCAGTTGATTACAGTGCATTTGAGCCTTCACAAACATTGACTTATACAGTGACTCAAATTCCTTTGGCAAGCATAGGTTCGATAACGCTTGCGGACGGAATGACAGTTGTTGCAGCAGGAAACTACACTTTGGAAGAAATACAAGGAATGAAATTCCTACCTGCGCCAAATGGTAGCGGTATAACCTCTTTTAGTTATGTGGCAAATGATGGTGGCGGTACTTCAAATGGCGGAATAGATAGCATTACTGAAACCATTGCAATTACAGTGAACGCTGTAAATGACGCACCGATTCTGGATGCTTCAGCAAATCTTGCCGTTACTGTAAATCAGGATGCGGCTGCTCCAACGGGTAGTGTAGGTTCTACGGTAAATTCATTCACAGGCGGTATTTCCGATGTTGACGGAGATGCCAAAGGAATAGCTGTAATCTCAAATAATCAAATCAATGGGAATTGGTACTATACAACTGATAATGGCGCAAACTGGATTCTGGTTGGAGCAACAACTTCTTCCAACGCGCTTTTACTGACTGATGATGCCAATACGCGTTTGTATTTTAGGCCGGCTCCAGGTTTTAGCGGTACAATGCCATCGTCGCTTACTATTCGTGCCTGGGATAATTCTGTAGGCCTTTCCGGGACAAGGACGGCAATTTCAGCAACGGGAGGATCAACGGCTTTTTCTGATAATACGGATAATATCAGTGTTACGGTTATGTCAACCTTTAATTTACCGGTTAATATGAATCCATCATATGCCAATACTACGTTAGCTTCTTTTTCTACAGCCATACCGGCGGTGCCTTATACTTATGCGCCTTCGACAAATCTAAAATACCGCTTCTCCATTACCAACCTGACTACAGGAGTAACAGCGCCTGATATTGTGCAAGCCTCTTACTATGTAACGATTCCGGCTTCTATCCATTATTATGGGGCAAGTTACAGCATTAAAGCTTCAGCCGTTATCGATGATACATTGGTTGCATTTTCAGGAAATAAAATAACGGTAAATGGACCGACAATCCAATTAGTGACGCTGAGTTCGGCAAGCTGCGGTTCTACATTGCCTTCATTGACAACAACGATTTCTGCTAATGCGGGACTGAATGCGACAGGCTACACTTTCCGTATTCGTTTGAATGATGGCAATCCGACACCAACCTATGCTTATTCACAATCGGCAAGCCGTTTTGTAAGTGCCAATTCATTTACGGGATTCCCATTGCAATATAATTCAAGTTACAAGGTGGCTGTTCAATATACGTTCACGAATCCGGTAACTAATATGCCGGAAGATTCGGGCTACGGTGCTGAATGTACCGTAAACACGGCTTCAATTCCGTTAATTGGTTTGGCTGCTCCGGTTTGTGGTTCGCAGTTTACCGCAATGAATGCGAACATCTCTGCAACTGCCGCTCCTTATGCAACAGCATACCGATTTAGGATTAGGTTATTTTCGGATAACGGGCCAACGCCAAACTATTTCTATTCGCTGCCAAATGCAGGCCGCTTCTCATCAATGACGGCATTCCAGGGAATAGCACTGACTTACAATACAGCCTATGCCATTTCGGTAGAATACAGCATTCTTGAAGGTGGCAATGCGATTTGGTCAGGTTACGGATCTGAATGCAAACTAACTACACCATTCTTCCCAACAACAAGCCTCGTTCCATCGCAGTGCGGACAAGCAACAGCAACATCGCTGGCGCAGCAGTTGAACATTATTCCTTATCCAGGATTCCCTAATTATAAGGTTAAGTTGGAGGAAGTATCAGGTGAGGATATTACCAATTCACAGGAGATAATCGTTTCGTACCCCTATTTCAGGCTGAACCAGTTCTCAATCGCGCAAATAGGTAAAAACTACAATGTATCTGTAGCAATTAAATTGAATGGGGTGTTTGGTAATTATGATACAGCCTGTGATATCAATACATTTAGTGGAGATGGAACGGATTGGCTAAAAACCACTATTTTCAAGGCAACGGCTTATCCAAATCCATTCGCGGATAATTTCATGCTGGATCTAAAGACAACCAACCAATCCACTGTCGGAATCAAAGTGTATGACATGCTCGGAAGGCTTATAGACCAAAGGAATGTTAGGGTTTCTGATGTTCAGGCCATCGCGATTGGTACGGAATATCCAACAGGGGTTTATAACGTGATTGTTTCACAGGACGGCAAAGTCGAAACGATAAGGGTTGTCAAAAGATAAAATCCAATATAAACAAGTAAAAACCTTCGGTAAAACGGAGGTTTTTTTGTTGTGAATGATGCCACTTTTTACATTAAAATAACGATGCGGATTATTTAACAGTTTTTTTTGATATTAATCGATAAAATATTGGTTAATCATCCGTAGAATTATATATTTGCACGTTTTCAAAAAAGCCGAAAGCTTGTAAATACAAAGGATTGAATTTTAACTCCTTGTATTTCAGGTGTTTTTGCTTTAAAACCAATAATATTAAACCAGAGATTAATTAATTTTTAGTAATAATGCAGAATAAAGGACTAGTTAAATTTTTCGCAATTCTATTTGCATTGGTAAGTATCTACCAACTTTCGTTCACATTTGTGGCAAATAAAGTAAAAGATGATGCCAAAAACTTTGCAGGAGGAAATCCTGAAAAAGAAGTCAAATATCTTGACTCAATTGGAAAACAAAAAGTCTTCCTTGATTTTTTTACTTACAATGAGGTAAAGGATAAACAAATCAATAAAGGGCTTGACCTTGAAGGAGGAATTAACGTAATCCTTCAGATTTCGGTTAAGGATGTATTGGTTCAGTTGTCCAATAATTCAAAAAATGCAGCTTTTACTAAGTCGTTGGAAGATGCCAAGAGAAACCAAAGAGGTAACCAGTCTTACCTGGACGCTTTCTTCGAAGCGTTTGACGCCAATAAAGGATCTTCAAAATTAGCTTCTCCTGATATTTTCGCTAACAGAAACTTTGATGACAAGGAAGTAAACTTTAACTCTACTGATGCTGAAGTGCAAAAAGTATTGAGAAGAAAGGTTGACGAATCTGTTGAATCTGCTTTCGGAGTATTGAGAAGCCGTATCGATAAATTTGGTGTAACACAGCCAAACATCGCTAAATTAGGCCAAACTGGAAGGATCCTTATCGAATTGCCAGGTGCAAAAGATGTGGATCGTATCAAGAAATTAGTTTCAAGCAAAGCGGAATTAGAGTTCTGGGAAACTTACAAAGCTGAAGAATTCATGGGCTTCCTGCAAACTGCAAACGAAGCTTTGAAAGCTACAGTTAAACCTGAAGCTGCAACTGCTGAAAAAGCACAAGCTGAAAAAGCATCAGATTCATTGACAAAATTATTGACCGATAAAAAAGACGACGCTACAGCCAAAAAAGGGAATAATCCTTTATTTGACAAATTGGTTTCTCAAGGTGGCGGACCAATCTTATTCGTAACAACTCCAGCAGATACAGCAGCAATCAATGCTTATTTCAGAATGCCTGAAATCCGTAACTTATTGCCGGCTGACAAACGTTATGCTAAATTCGTTTGGGGTAAACCAGATGTAAAAGTTGACGAAAAAACCAAAAAAGAAACGGAAACGATTGACTTATACGTTTTAAAAGGAAACAGGGATGATGTTGCCCCAATGAGTGGCGGTGTTATCGTTGACGCAGGTGCTACATTCGACCAAATGGGTAAACCAGCGGTTTCTATGCAAATGAATGGTCAAGGTGCACGTATCTGGGAAGAATTAACAGGAAGAGCGTACTCTCAAAAAAGCTTCATCGCCATTGCTTTGGATGATGTTGTGTATTCTGCTCCTGGTGTTACAACCGGACCAATCTCAGGCGGAAGATCTGAAATTACAGGTTCATTTGAGGTTTCTGAAACACAGGATTTGGCAAACGTATTAAGAGCTGGTAAATTACCTGCTGCTGCCGAAATCATCCAATCAGAAGTGGTAGGGCCATCATTAGGGGAAATCGCGATCCATGCCGGATTGATTTCTTCAATCGTAGGGTTCCTTATCGTATGTTTCTGGATGGTATTCTACTATGGAAGAGCAGGCTGGTATGCTAATGCTGCATTGATATTGAACTTACTTTTCTTATTTGGTGTAATGGCAAGTTTTGGTTTCGTATTGACATTGCCAGGTATCGCGGGTATTGTATTAACATTAGGTACGGCGGTAGATGCGAACATCATTATCTACGAAAGGGCAAAAGAGGAATTGCGTGAAGGCAAGTCATTGGGCGAAGCCGTAGTAACTTCTTACGGTTGGAAAGGTGCGATGCGTTCCATCATTGACGCGAACGTTACCCACGTATTGACCGGAACTATCTTATTCGTATTCGGAACTGGATTGATCCAAGGTTTCGCATTGACATTATTGATCGGTATCTTCACTTCGTTGTTTACTTCTATCTTCATTGCTAGAATCTTCATCGACAGGGATATCGCTCACAATAGAAACTTAACTTTCTCAACTAACATCACTAAAAACTGGTTTACCGGTTTCCATTTCGATTTCATCGGAATCAAGAAGTGGTCTTATATGTTCTCTTCGGTTGTTGTAATCGTAAGCTGTATTTCTTTCTACGTTAACGGATTGGATGAAGGTGTTGATTTCGTTGGAGGAAGGACTTTCCAGGTTAAATTTGAAAAACCGGTAGAATCAACAACGGTTTCTGATGAATTGTCAGCAGCATTTGGTACTACGGTTGAAGCAAAAGTATTCGGAGAAGACGATCAGTTGAAATTGACAACCAAATACAAAATCAAGGAAGAAGGCGTAGAGGTTGACAAGGAAGTAAACGAAAAGTTATTCAACGGGCTTAAAAAATATTTCGGACCAGGAATGACTTACGAAAAATTCATCAACTCTTACGATGGTAAGAAAGTGGGAGTATTGCAATCCTCTAAAGTAGGTGCTGCGATTTCTGCCGATATCAAAACCAACTCATTCTGGGCGGTTTTAGGAGCTATGTTGGTAGTTTGTTTATACTTGGTAATCTCATTCCGTAAATGGCAGTATTCTCTGGGAGCTTTAGCTGCTGTTGCGCACGATGTTATCTTCGTATTGGGAGTTTACTCTTTATTGTACAAATACATGCCATTCCACATGGAAATGGACCAGCACTTCATCGCGGCTATCCTTACGGTAATTGGATACTCGATGAACGATACCGTAATCGTATTCGACAGGATCAGGGAGTTTTTGGCTGGAGACAGAAAAGGACACTTCAAGGATGTTGTAAATGCTTCGATTAACACAACATTATCAAGAACATTGAATACCTCATTAACGATGATCTTAGTATTATTGATCATGTTCATCTTCGGTGGTGAATCGATCAGAGGATTCATCTTCGCAATGTTGATTGGTATTATCATCGGAACTTACTCTTCGCTATTCATTGCAACACCGGTATTGGTAGATACGATGGGCAAAAAGGATATCGAGGATATCGAGAAAAGACACGGAAACTAATTCGATTAGTTATAAGTAAAAAAAGGGTTGCCAAACGGCAACCCTTTTTTTACTTTAAATAGAATGGATCATACTGTTCAGGAAAATGATTTATCTCCTTGATGCTCTAGCCCTGGCTCTTCTTACCTTTACGGCTTTTACTTTTCCGCTTCTGTTTTTATGGACTATTGTTGTCCCTCGGCGATTGTGCACGACCAATGTTGACGAATGCCTTCTGGGATAGTAAATCCTTCGGGCAACGGCTACACGCCTTACGGTCACATAATGGTAATAGGGACGATAGCGGGCTCTGTAACCGTAAAATACTGGATGTGCAATTGGACGCCAGGGCCTCCACCAAACCGGATAATGCCTCCAGCGATAAGGCGAAATCCAAACGACATATCTTGGCCCATAAAGATAGCGGACACTTGGCCACAGCCAGACATTTACTGTAGCGCCTCCATTTTCAACAACAGCCACATTGGATTCTGCCTTAAGATTTTGGACTGCACCTTTTTCTTCAGCATAAGGTTCGACTATTGTATTTTTGGCAAATAAATCTTCATCGCCTTCTATCTGAAGTGTTGCCTGGTCACTTCCATTCTTTTCTATGGAGATAAGGGCAATGTCCTGTTTATCAGCTTCATCAAGGTAAGTACTCATAACAATGACATGGCTGTCATTTTCCTTGATGTCTTCCACATTAATATAGTCAATTTCACCATCGCTATTCAGGTCGAGGTTGTTGACTTGGTTATTTTCCTGATTCAGTTTTTTTTCAAATTCCTCAAGTGAATTGGAATTCTTGAAAAGCTCTAACGCGCCTTCCAAACTAAAATCATCGCCGGTATTTACCGGACGGGTGTCTTCCTGTGCAAATGCAGGAGCAAATCCAAGGAAGACCAAAAGCAGTAATTGAATTTTTGATTTCATGGCTAAAATTTTGGAAGTAAGACTTCGGCCAAAAATCATGGTTTAATTGGATCCGATTATTTATGGATTTCACAAAGAAACAGATTTATTTTTAGCTAAAATTAAAAATAATGTATCTTTGGAATCAAATTGTTACAGCATGATTACCACAGCCACCGAAACCCAATTAGAGCATTATTTCAAACAATTCCGCCAGAATATCATTGGGATTGACCAGGAATTCGAAACGCCTTTTGGCAAAAAGAAAATCGTATACACCGATTGGACAGCTAGTGGTAGGTTATACCGCCCGATTGAGGAAAAGATCATGAACGATTTTGGCCCGTTTGTAGCCAATACGCACACCGAAACCACAATTTCGGGTACAGCGATGACTATGGCATACCATGAAGCAAAACACATTATCAAACGACACGTAAATGCCAATGACGACGATGTTTTAATCAATACCGGAACCGGAATGACCGGAGTGGTCAATAAATTCCAAAGAATACTTGGGCTCAAAATCCCGGAAAACCTAAAAGACTTTATCGAAATCCCAAAAGAGGTAAAGCCTGTTGTTTTTATTTCGCACATGGAGCATCACTCGAATCAAACCTCATGGCTCGAAACCATAGCTGATGTTGTTGTGATTCCGGCCAATGAAGAAGGTTTGTTTTGTTTGGAAGAATTCAAGGATGAACTTAAGAAATATCAAAACAGAAGTTTTAAGATTGCTTCAATCACTTCGTGTTCCAATGTGACTGGGATAAAGACTCCGTATCATGAAGTGGCCAAAATCATGCACCAAAATAACGGTGTCTGTTTTGTAGATTTTGCCTGTTCTGGCCCGTATGTAGAAATTGACATGCATCCGGACGAGGAAAGCTACCTGGATGCGATTTTCTTTTCACCACATAAATTTTTAGGCGGCCCTGGTACTTCAGGAGTATTGATTTTCAATAAAAATTTATACCATAACAATGTTCCCGATTGCCCTGGCGGCGGAACCGTTTCATGGACCAATCCATGGGGTGAACACAAATATATCGACAATATCGAAGATCGGGAAGATGGCGGAACTCCGGGCTTTCTTCAGGTAATCAAAACAGCTCTGGCGATTCAGTTAAAGGAACAAATGGGTGTCAAGAACATCCTCGACAGAGAACACGAAATAGTTGATTACGTTTTTTCTGAATTGAATAATATCGACAATCTTAAAATATTGGCGAACCAGCATCAGGAAAGGCTTGGCGTTATTTCTTTTTATATTGATGACCTGCATTTCAACCTTGGGGTAAAACTGCTGAACGACCGATTCGGAATCCAAACCCGAGGTGGCTGCAGCTGTGCGGGAACTTACGGTCATTATTTATTGCATGTTGACCAAAAGACTTCGCATGATTTGGTTTGCCTGATTACATCAGGTGATTTAATCAAAAAACCGGGATGGATCAGGATGTCAATCCATCCAACCACAACTTCGGAAGAAATCAAGATGGTTTGCGACAGCATCAGGGAATTGGCTCAAAACCACAAGGAATGGTCAAAAGAATACAACTACGATTCGAAAACCAATGAATTCACGCATAAGGATTCATTGAATTCCGAAAAGGCGATGGTAAAAAACTGGTTTAAATTCTAAGGATTTATTTTTTCTTGCGGTGTTTCCAGCGTTTGTGTGTCCACAAATAATACTCTGGCGCTTCATGGATTTGCTTTTCAACCCTTCTCAGGAAATCATCTGAAATCTGATAGTCAGGAATCGTTTTAGGATTGTCTGCCATCAGTTCAAAAGTAGCTTCGTAATGACCTCGTTTTACTTTTTTGACACGAAGGAAAATTACGTTCATGTCAAATCGTTTGGCTAACATTTCAGCTCCGGTATGCACTGGTACTTCAATACCCATAAATTTAGCCCAATGATACGCTTTCGTTACCTGAGGTGACTGATCGCTGGCAAAACCATAAACGCCCAATATATTGTTTTTGATATTTTGTTCAATGACCGGAATGGTTTCCTTTGTCGTAATCAATGTCGCCTTAAACTTCGAGCGTATGTCTCGCACTAATTTGTCAAAATATTTATTGTTGATCCTTTTGTAAATGGCAAAACCTTGGAAGTCGATATAGCGGTTCATTGAAATTACCCATTCGTAAGTCGCATAATGGGCAATCATTACCGCAATGCTTTTGCCTTCCTTTTCCATATCCTTGTAGAGGTCGAGGTTGGTAAAGACAAATCGCTCGTCTATCTGTTTTCGGGAAATGTTCATGGTTTTTACCATTTCGAGGAACATATCGCAAAGATGTCGGTACGATTTTTTCTCAATCGATAAACGCTCCTTTTCCGATAAATGCGGCAATGCAAGGGCGATATTGTGGCGTACTGTCTTTTTGCGATAACCGAAAACATAGTAAACCAGCACATACACCATATCGGAAAAAATATAGAGCAACCGGAACGGAAGTATCGAAATCAGCCAGATGATAGGGTAAAGGAGAATAAAAGCAAGTAACTGCATGTAATGTAATTTTATGCAAATATAAAGTTTAAACTTATTTTAACGCTTGCTATTTAACAATTGCTAAAGAAGTATTATTATTTTTACTTAAAATATCAAACGATGGAAAACATTTTTCTGCTGGCTATTATCGGAGCCAATATCTTAGTAAGTATCAAAGGTTTTAACGACGAGTTTTTTTTTAGGAAATACCAATTCCATGTTGGTGCGATAAGGGCTGGAGAGCAAATCAGAATGGTGACATCCGCTTTTTTGCATGCTGATTTCATCCATTTGGCCTTCAATATGCTGGCACTCTATTCATTTGCGCCGGTGGTGAGCCAGACTTTAGGCAACCTGACTTTTGTCCTAATCTATTTTGGAAGTTTAATTTTCGGAAGTTTGCTTACGATGGCTTTCCACGGGAATGACTATAGCTATAGGGCTGTCGGAGCTTCGGGAGCCGTAACCGGAATTATTTATTCTGCCATTTTGCTGTATCCCGACATGACTATTGGGATTTTTGGGATTATTCCAATGCCTGCCTATATTTTCGGGATTGTTTACCTGCTTTATTCCATTTACGGAATGAAAGCCAAAAATGATAATATCGGGCACACGGCACACTTTGGCGGAGCGATTGGCGGATATGCAATTACATTAATAAAAGACCCGGCTTTATTTCAGGAACATACGCTGATGGTCATATTGTTAGCTATTCCAATCGTGCTTTTGTTCATATTGGAGAAGACGGGCAAACTATAATTGGCACAACTTTTGAAAAACACAACTCAAATTATAAAATTAAAAAACCATGAAAAAGACAGCATTATTATTAGTAGCATTTTTTGGATTAGCGGCACAGGCGCAGGATCAAAACCAAAAGGCACAGGTTCCACAAATCTCAGTTACCGGAGAAGGAAAAGTTAAGATAGTTCCGGATCAGGCTGTGATTACAGTAGGATTCCAAAATTCGGGAAAAGACGCCAAGGAAGTTAAAACCCTTAACGACGAAGTGGTAGACAAGGTGATCAAGTTTTTAAAGAAGTCGGGAATCGCTGCTTCGGATTATAAAACCAACAATGTGAGTTTGTATAAAAACTATGATTATGAGAAAAAGAAATACAATTTTCAGGCAAGCCAAACCTTAAGCATTACATTGAAAGACTTATCAAAATACGATGAAATCATGATGGGATTGAATGATGCGGGAGTAAACTCGATAAATGGTGTCGAATTCAAATCGTCTAAAATTGACGAATACGAAAGAGACGCTAGGAAAAAAGCAATCTTGGATGCCAAACAAAAAGCACAGGATTACGTTTCGGTACTTGGACAAAAAATTGGCAAAGCCTTGTTGATTACGGATAATTCCCAAGCGTACATTCCGCAGCCAATGTACAAATCAAACATGATGGCAATGGCAGCCGATGGCGCACAAAGGGAAACCTTAGCAGTCGGTGAGTTGGAAATCAATACGAATGTAAGCGTGACTTTCGCACTTGAATAAAAAGAAATAATGAATAAAACGAAACTCCTCAAAATATTGGGGAGTTTTTTTATTGCAAAATTTAAAGGCAAATTCTGAAATGATTTTTTAAAATGGTGTAACTCGTTATGGCTTCATTGAAATTAATTTTATGCAAATTAAAATTAACGTTATGAAAAGGATAATCACAACCTTTGCTTTTTTGGCTTTGAGCCTTGGAGCAGCAGCCCAGCAAGACAATACAGATCAATTACAGCAGGAACCGCCAAGGGAAACCCAAGTTCAGGTAGAACGTTCTGCAGCACGTGATGCTGAGAAAGCAGAAGCGGAGAAAAAACAAAAGGAACTCGAAGCCGAACAAAAGGAAGCGGAGCGCAAAGAAGCTGAAGCGAAAGCGAATCAGGAATCAAAAGCAAAAGACAAATCGAAAAAGAAATAAAATCAATTCTTTTCGGATCCTGAGTTTTGGTAGAAAATTTTGAAAAGTAAATATATGAGAAGTGTCACCTTCATTTCATGCATTTTATCGTTTACAATGCTTTTGGCATGTAACAATAAAAAAAGCCAGGTAAAGCCTGTACAGTCTGCTCAAACAGAAGGAAATCCTGTAGAAACGCACGCGCCGAATGCTGACTATAAACCTGCCTTTGAAGGACAGACTCGCATTCAGGGAGTTAAGACCAAAACCCCAATAGAATCCAAAATATTGACCGAAAACCTCAAAAGGCCGTGGGGAATTGCACCGCTTCCTGATGGAAGGTTCCTTATTACACAAAAAAGCGGAACGCTTTGCATAGTAGAGGCTTCGGGAAAAGTAAATCCGGATATTACCGGGCTTCCGGCAGTCAATGATAGCGGGCAAGGTGGGTTATTAGGAATCACAATAGATCCTGACTTCACACAAAACCGCATGGTATATTGGACATTTTCAGAAAAGACAAAGCAAGGGAATTTAACCGCGGTCGCTAAAGGCCGTTTGGCAAATGACGAACGAACTATCGAAAATGCCAAAGTCATCTATGAGGCTACGCCAGCTTACGATGGAGATAAGCATTACGGCTCACGCATCCTTTTTGACAAAACAGGAAACCTTATTTTCAGCACAGGCGAACGCTCAGATTTGGAAACACGCCCACAGGCGCAATATCTTAATTCGGCACTAGGCAAAATAATACGCATAACTGTAAACGGGAAACCTGCGCCAGGAAATCCTTTCGAAACTAATCCAAAAGCACGGCCTGAACTTTATAGTTATGGGCATCGTAATGTACAAGGTTTGGCACTCCATCCGGTAACTGGAGATTTATGGGAATGTGAATTCGGGCCTCGCGGTGGAGATGAAGTAAACCGAATAATGACAGGGAAAAATTATGGATGGCCGATCATAACATACGGAATTGAATATGACGGACCTAAAATCAATAATGGCAAAACACAAATGGATGGCATGTTTCCAGCACATTGGGATCCTAAGCTTAGAATTCCACGTGGACAAGTTGTCGCGG